>Ga0137308_100911_pt1 | contig 36886 bp, 32 predicted proteins | sample Inofrocosms_June_FD_97181 | JGI IMG/M metagenome (GOLD analysis project Ga0137308, IMG submission 97181) | Mouse cecal microbial communities from Vienna, Austria - N-Acetylneuraminic and N-Acetylglucosamine D2O microcosms_June | ecosystem: Host-associated > Mammals > Digestive system > Large...
GAGCGCCATCATCTACAGCCTGGTAGAAACGGCAAAGGCAAACAACCTGAACGTGTTCCAATACCTTTACACACTGTTGCTTTACATGCCGGACTATAAACAGGAACCTGCAGGTGTGGAGGCCATGATGCCGTGGAACGACTTTATAAAGGAACGATGTTCCAAGGTGATGGACACGGAAACAGAAACACCGGAGAACCGGGGCAGATACCGCTCTGATAGCTGCCCCTTATTTGTGATGAAAAAACAATCGTTGATAAAAGCTGTATTCGCTTATAGTTCCAGGATTCTATGCGCCTTTCCAGTTTTGAACTTATAATTCTTATATACTTCGGTTCATTAAGAACTTGATTATAAACAAATCTTGAATCACGTCATTCACTTGTCAGTCAAAAAGATTATCCCACAGATTTTAGAATATGTAAAACCGGTAGGTTATTCATCGCTTACTTTTATATTTCTCCCCTTTGTGTTATTCTAAAGAAAAAAGGGGGGTCCATCATGTTACTTACAGATAAATACGCCGATAAGATTTATGGTATCATTACCTGTTATGACCGCATAATCATCCAGGGATATATCCCAAACTGGAGCCATGCTGAAGCTATGACCACCTATATGAAACTCAATGGCATCCTGATTTTTGATTACCCCAGTTTCTCCCAACCCCTTACTGAACAGGTCCGTCAGAATGCTGAAAAAATTGCGCAGGAGAACGGGATTGAAATTGAATTTATCCGAAAACTCCATGCTTTCCGCAAAGACGACCGTTTTCAGGAAATTATTTCTGAAACAGGGGCCACAGAAGGTTTGATCCATATTTTCTCCGCTATGGAATGCTGTAATACTTACAAGCCCTGACACGACAAAACAACCGGAAAAACGTTCCTGAAATTTGACCAGAGTAAATGTCTCCATTATTATTTCTATTTTATTGATAAAGAACTCGGGCTTTGCTATCTTCGCGTTCCTACATGACCCCCGTTCCGGCTTCAGTTTTATATGAACGGCCATAACCTGCTTGCTCATAAACTTGATAAAAAGCAGATCGCCTACCGGATGCAGGATAACGCATTCCTTGAAATCTCCGATATAGAGACTGCACAGAAACTTTCTGACCGCATCAACCCGGAAGGTCTTCATAAGGTTCTTGATATTTTTGCCAGGCCCTTGTCCTTTTCCGGAAACGTTTGTCTTCTGAGATCATCATGGAAGCAAATGACTATATTTTGAATCATGATGATAAGAAGGATCCTCCGTCAAAAGACTCTTCTGAAAAGAGGGATTGTGAAAAGGGTCAGGAAGATGCAGTGAATCAAGGGACATTGATTATAGATGCCACCTGTGCACCGGCTAACATCCGATATCCCCAGGACGTATCTCTTTTAAATGTAGCAAGAGAAAAACTGGAAACGATCATTTATCGGTTTTGTAAATCCTATGGACTGCCGTTACCGAGACGTTACCGTAAAAAAGCCCGGAAAGAATATCTGTCTTTTGCGAAAGGGAAGAAACATTCCAAAAAGCAGGTGCGAAAGGCGGTAAAGAAACAGCTGTCCTATGTCCGGAGGGATCTTGGATATCTGGAGAAATACATGGAAGAGGGCTATGCGCCAGTAAAAAAGGAGATTCCGTTTTTGGTGACGATTATGAAACTGTATGAGCAACAGTTGTACATGTATGAGAACAAAACGCATACGGTCGAACATCGCATTGTAAGTATTAGTCAGCCGTGGCTGCGTCCGATCGTAAGGGGTGAAAGCGAAAGCGCCGGTAGAGTTTGGGGCGAAACTGGACTTAAGCATAGATGAAAAGGTTATAGTCGGATTGAACAGATCTCATTTGAAGCATACAATGAAAGTGTTTACCTTCAGGAAGCGGTTATGAGATACCATAACCGGACAGGGAATTATCCAGAACGGATATTGGTAGATCAGATTTACCGGACCAGAGAAAACCGAAAGTTTTGTAAAAGCAAAGGGATTCGGATGTCTGGTCCTAAACTGGGACGGCCAGGGAAGAAAAAACAGACAAAGATAGAGAAGAAACAGGAATATCAAGATAATACGGACCGAATTGAAGTGGAACGGGAATTCAGTGTTGAAAAACATAGTTATGGATTAGGATTAATCGTAACCAAACTGGAGGAAACACAACTCACATCAATAGCGTTATCGGTACTTACAGCGAATCTCTTCAAAATGCAGAGAAGGATTCTCTGCGCCCTGTTGAGTCGCTTAAGAGGCTTCTCCGAAGAGATTTCGGGGAAGTTGGTAATAGTGGCTTAATCAGCAGGCACTAAATACATCTGGATAATATTTTGAAATAATAAGATGTAACCTTTCTTAAAGTCATCCAACATTCCTTGTAATATCTTGTTCAAGGACATTGTAGCCTTCTTCTGTTTAATGTCTGTATCAATGGTTTTTGTGGTTTTCAATTACACTATCATATGATCTCCACATTCTGCAGCATCACTGGTTTCCCTGTCTTCTGGCACAACTGCACAAGACTGCTGCCATCTCCATAATACGCATCGCACAACACAAGCGCCCTGTCAAGCTCCGCGGAATCATCATAGATTCCCCATCCCTCTGCCCGATACTGTTCCACGATCTTCCTGTATTCCTCCCAGATCTGAGGATGCATAGACTCAATCATCGCACGGACCAACGGATGCGGCCTCCACAGCAATACCACATCTTCCGCATTCTCCCGGAATATATGGAATACAGACTCCATCTTCCGAAGCATTTTCTCTTTATGCTGTAACAGCGCTTTCCCGCTCGTATTATATAAGATAACTTTCTTCCTGCTACCGTCTGGTTTCGTGAGAAGCCGCATCCATTCACCAGGAATCTCAAAATCTTCTTCCTTAGACCCCAGAATCTTATCGATCTTTGGCGAGCCAAGCCCCAGGATCTTCTTCTCCCAGTAGAACCTCGTATTCTCCCCAACTTCCTCCGACAACACATTAATATAGATCTGCCGCATATTCTCCGACTGTACGACTACCACATCTGCGTTCAACACCCCCGGCGCTATGCAGAAATCTGATATTCCTTTGACCGCTTCTCTGTTCGATGGATCGATCTCATCCAAAATAAAGTAAGGAATATAGACCAGCTTCTCCGTATACTGCTTCAGATTCTTCGAATAGAATTGCGGAAGCACACTTGTCGCAAAATTACAGTTATCATATGGATTGTGAATAAATATCATATCCGGGCGATGCAATGCAAGATCATACTCTTCATAACCTGTAATCGGTACATAATCCGGATACTGATCTCCTTCATAATGCATCTGTCCGAAACGTCCATCCGGGTTCTTATCATAATAGGGAATCGGGATCACATATGCATCACATTCTGTATCATCATCTGCCGCTCTCCAGACGCTTTCCAATGAATCCCACATAGATGCTTTATATGGGAGAAATACAACCTCTCTTCGTTCCGGAATATCATTCTTCACACTGTTTTCCATCCGTATCAGTGATTTGCGCAGTATCTTGCACGCCTGATCCGCACTCACAGCCCCACCCTGTTGTATCGTATCATATATCTGATATGCATGTTCACAGTAATCTTCTATCACCGGAATCGCAGCACAATCCTCACCCTCTGTTGCCTCTATGCTCTCTCCAAGCTTGATTGCACATTCTTGACACTGTGACAGCAGATCCAATGTCACTTCATAATTCTTGTCCTCCAATGTCTGCTTGATCCCGCTATGCCCTTGTTCAAGAAGCTTAAGGAAATCCTCAGCCTGCTTTTTTCCCGCTTTCGTCATATCTGCTTTTCCTTTTCTTACCCTTATTTTCCCAGTATAACCTAACTTAATTGCCATACTGTTTCGGCGGACATGCTTTTTCGAGAGTGCATGTGCAGTCTAGTCTACACAACCACCTCAACCAATATCCTGTCCCCGAACCTGTATTCTTTCACACCAATTTCCTTCTTCTTGTTAAAATTAAAACTTAACATATACCCTTTCGACAGATGATACACATCCAGATAATCTGCTAACTGCTGTTCCCCTCGCTCATTGTAAGCATTTCCATGATATATCTTCTTATATACTGCCTCCCCCGATAATCCACAATCACATCTGTGCGTCGTTCATCCCGGGTCTCCGCCTCCACATAATAATTCCCCGTTCCATTTATGATCGGTTTCAAATAGAACAAGAAAAATTTCCGCCCCGCTTTCTCGACAAATCTTTCTTCACATTGTCCATACAGATCTGTAAAATGAACAACAAATCGTTCCAGAATCCGCCGCATATCCAGCTCACCGTTTCTCACGAACAGATTCCTATCCTTAGATCCTTCCGTATAGATCACACTCTGCATCCGCTCCTCGGAAATGAACAGATTATATAACCGGGTCTCGAATATCCGGTTCGCCACCATAATCTTCCCATCATCATCCTTGATATAACCAAACAACTTCGCTATATCCACAACACCATCGTCCATATTATATGGAAATGTCTTCCCCTCATACAGAAGCTCATACAGCATTTTCTTCAATTACGGATTGTCCGATAGCTTCTTGCGCATATCATCGAACAGCGTATTGGATTCCGATAACAGAATGCGCAGAGCCTCCTGGAATCCCTCCTGGCTCCAGGCGGACATTTTATCTGAAAATCTTTCCGTTCCTGCAACTTTTTCATCGATCAGCTTACACATCCGGCTCACCAGAAACGGATAACCGGAAGTATAATCATACAACAACCCTGCAATTAAGGACACATCCATCCTCATCTGCTGATCATCTCCACAAACTGCAGGCAATCCTGCTAAGTAGTTCGTTTTATATACTGCAGACATTCCCAGATGGTCAGTTTCATATGCCGCAAGCATTCCCTCAATGTCCGCCTGGGTAAAATTCATATCTATATCAAAATCCGCAGCAATGTTCCAAGGACTATTATATTTATGCTCTTCCTCCGGCCGCAGCTTTAACTTCAGATTCTTAATATCATACACGCTTGCCAGTATCACTGACTGGAAAGTCGGCCGCTCTCTCCGCTTCAAATATTTATCCCTGAGCATTCCAAGGAATTCCAAAAATGACCCATAATTTCCCGCCTGATCTACTTCATCGATAAATAAGACAACCGGCTTATCCGAAATACTACATATTCCGGAAATGATATTGGACAAACGCAGAAGCGGGATTCCCGACTGACTAACAGTACTTATATTCTCCACGATGATTCCCTTTAATTCTCCAGACAATTCTTCGGATACGCACTTCACTTCCCCATAATCCAAACAGTCATTAAGCAGACAGAGAAATGCATATGCCAGCTTTTCATCATTCTCATAAGCCACCGTCCCCATTCCCTCAAAGCTGATAGAAAATACAATATATTCATCTTCTAACTCATTCTTAAGCAATGAAAGTATCGTCGTCTTCCCGTACTGTCTGGCACGGTTCGTACAGAAATGTTCCCCCTGTCCCACCATGCCCCTGATCTGCTCCAATCGTTCATGAACATCCACCATATAGTGCTCATCCGGATAACATCTGCCAGTTGTATTAAAACGTTTTCCCATCCTCATCCGCTCCATCCCAATCTATCCCAATGCCAACCATTTACAAAAATAAGTGTAATATAAAGCAAGCCGAAAAACAAGCCGAAGTTACAGTTTACCCGCTGTTCGTGAAACCGTAATAAAATGGATTCCTGCATCAGTCCATGCATGATACAGCAATCCATCTTAATCGTTCTCCGTATTCCCCGCATCCTTCATATCCAGCCATAAGATCTGACTTCCCCCAGACAGATTGTCCGAAAACTCATTCCCGCAATCTGCGGGGAATCTGCCGGCAGCTTAACTTCTCTGCCTTGTCCCCGTTCTCTCTGGTCTTTCACCCATACTCTTCGCCTGCTTCGCCGCTCCTGCCTTCACCGGCCGCTCCTTCACACTCTTAGCCGGCTTCGCCTGCCTTGCCGTTCCCGCGGCAGTCCTCGCCTGAGTTCCTCTCGCGCTTCTGGCCTTCTGCCCGCCCGCAGCCTTCGCCGCTTCTTCCGCCTCAGCCTCCGCAGCCTCTTCCTCCTCTGCTTTCCGAGCCGCTTCCTCTTCCGCGGCCGCTCTTGCAGCAGCCTCTTCCGCTTCCTTCTTCTCCCGGATCTTCTCCGGATTATATCTCAGAAAATATGCATAGATATCCACGATCGCCTGATATAACTCCTCCGGGATCGCAGTTCCCAGATCCAACTGTGTCAGCACCGTCGCCAGCGAATTATCCTCATATACCGGCACTCCGTTCTCATTGGCCATCTCTACGATCCTCTCCGCCATATAGCCAAGGCCGGATGCAACGATCACCGGCGCCACGTCTTTATTCTCATCATACCGCAGTGCGACTGCTTTTTTATTCATCACATCATCATATTGTGACATTGATAGAATTTCTCCTTTCGAATATCTTCGGGAACGCAGCGGATACCTGGATCGGCGGCTTATTCTGTTCAACGCCGAGATATTCCAGCTCCAGCTCATTCTTGCTCATGATCTTACGGATATTCTCACGGATATCGCTCTCATGACCAGACAGTTCCTCCGGATAATGAATCAGCATATCGATCTTACCCTTCTCATAATACAACATCATATCAAAAAAGCCAACATCTTTCATATCAAATTTGATCAGCAGTTTGATTCCGCGTTCCTTAGACCCCTGATTGCCCGATTCTTCGTCCGGATCTACCCACATCTCCGAGAACATGGGAACGCCGTCTAAGATCACCGGAAGCATAACATGCATCACCGGCATATAGACGCTCTCATTCACAAGGATACTGCGCATAATATTTACAAATGCTTCCTTATTCTCAATTCCGGCTTCGCCTTTCACTCCCGCCTGCATGATATTCAGAAGCTTATCCGTCAATTCATTCTTTCCTGCCGCCCGGTCATAATCAACACCCCTAAGCATATCCCTGAAATCATTCACCGACATTCCTTTGAAATGCTTCTGGAACGTAGGGAAGTCCATCAACCGCTGAAACGCCTGTACAACATTATCAAGGCTTCCGCTTTCATATCTGGATGTGTTAAATGCAACCAGCGTGACCAGGTCGCGAAGCTTGCCCATCTCCCGGTTATCCGCCACATATTTGCCCATATAAGGGATGATCTGCTCCTTCAGAAGCCTCACATTCGCGGCATTGCTGTCCATCGTATGCGGCTTAAGCTTCATGGCAAGCTTCATCAGGCCTTCTCTGTCCCCCTTGAACATCCGCGCCTCAATATCCTCCAGCGTTCCCTTGATATTCTCCATGAGGTGTTTCCCTGACGACATATCATTATATTTCTTAAGGAGATCTAACACTCCCGCTTTCAATTCTACTGTCGTTGCCTCATCCATAATCTGACGAAGCACATCAAACAACGGCCCTTGGAGGCGGTTCGCCCCCGCCATCTGAGACTTCAGGAATTCGCTCAGCTTCTCCGGCGACATATTAAGCATCTGAAAAAATGCCTGGATATCTTCCGCCGTCCCCTTCGTGATTCCTGACTCTACGAGATTCGCCATACCTCCGAAGATCATCTTACTCATAGCCTCGCTGAGTCTCGGCAGATCTCTTAAGGACTGTATGAAGCTTCCGAAGTTGGAGTCATACGCAATTCCCCGGCCTCCGTCGTTCCCGCCGGCCTCCGCTCTTCCGTCTGCCCTTCCTACTCTGTTCGCTTCCACCGGATTCTTGATACTTAAGTCTTCTGCCTGCTGGGATGGGGTCGGTTTATTATTTACTGAATTATTATCATATCCGACGGTTGGGGTCGTTACTTTTAAAATATTTGACATTTTTTCACCTACTCTATAATTTACTCTTATCCTTTCCCGCTATCCTGACGATATATCTAAATAAATACATTTAAATATCAATTAACATCATTATTAAGATAAGGCGGTACTAAGATTATGGATAACATGCTTGAAATGTATCTTTATGAAACAAACACTCTTATGGAACAGCTTGACGAACTTTTAATAGAAGCAGAAAAGAATGCCGATTTCACAACGAATGACGTCAATGAAATCTTCCGCATTATGCATACGGTCAAAGGTTCATCGGCCATGATGGAATTCTCTACACTGATGGAAATCGCTCATCACATAGAGGACTTGTTCTTCTATATCCGCGAAAACGGAATGGACTCTTTGGATGAGTCCCACAAAACCGATTTGTTCAATCTGATGTTCCAGTCAACGGATGCCCTTCGTGTAGAAGTCGAAAAAATCGAAAACGATGAGCCCCTTAGCACTAATATCGACCCAATCATCAATAATATTAATAGTTTTTTGGAAAAAATCAGTTCTACCGAAGAGAAGTCTTCAGACGCTTCTTCTGCGGGAGAAGCTGCTTCAGATATGCCGGTTGCTGATGAGAAGGCAATTGCTCTCATCAATCAGGAGCTTGCTGGCTGCCCGATCAGCAGCATGCCATATTTTATACGGGTTCATTTCGAAGAAGGTTCCGGTATGGAGAACCTTCGCGCTTTCATGCTGATCACTGCGTTAAGAGAGATCGATCTCCAGTTTGAACATTACCCGGAAGATGTTGAGACGAACTCAAGCACCAGCGAGTCCATCGTTGATAATGGTTTCTACGTTGCCGTTTCCTCTTCCGATGACGTTGAGAAGGCTCTCCAGGTTGTGAAGCTGCAGAACAGTATCCAGACCTACGAGGTGATTGAGAATGCCGCGACGAAGCCCGCAGAGGATACCCCGGCTGCGGCAAGCCCGCAGGATGCCCCGGCCGAGAACACCGCAAGCGCTCCTGCCAATACAGCGGCTGCGGCTGCTTCCGCTCCGGCTTCCAAGACTCCTCCGGCAACTTCTTCTGCGCATAACAATGCACCGGTGAAGCAGAGTCTTATCAGCGTGAATCTGTCCAAGTTAGACAGCTTAGTTGCCATCGTCGGCGAGATTGTTATCACTGAATCCATGGTGACCTCATCTCCTGACCTCCAGAACCTTAAGCTTGATAACTTCATGAAGTCGGCCCGTCAGTTAAGGAAGCTGACCGACGATCTTCAGGATATTGCAATGTCTCTGCGAATGGTTCCATTGTCCGGAACATTCCAGAAGATGAACCGTATCGTCCGTGATATGAAGAAGAAGCTCAACAAGGATGTACGCCTTACACTGGTCGGCGAGAACACTGAAGTAGATAAGACGGTCGTTGACAGCATCGGAGATCCGATCATGCATATCGTCCGCAACTCTATGGACCACGGTGTTGAGACTACAGCCGAAGAGCGTATCGCAGCAGGCAAGGATCCTCAGGCTGAGATCATTCTGTCTGCGGCACATACCGGAAGCGAGGTTATCATTTCCATCAGCGACGACGGACAGGGGATGGATCCGGATAAGATTCTTTCCAAGGCAGAGCGCAACGGTATCCTGACCAAGCCGGCAAGCGATTATTCCAAGAAGGAGATTCTCTCTCTTCTTATGCTTCCGGGCTTCTCCACCAACGAAGAGGTTACCGAGTTCTCCGGACGAGGCGTTGGTATGGACGTTGTGAAGAAGAACGTAGAAGCGGTAGGCGGAACCATTTCCATAACAAGCGAACTCGGCAAGGGAAGCTGTACGACCCTTAAGATCCCGCTTACCATGGCGATCACCGACGGTATGGAGATCTCGGTCGGCAAATCCATGTTCACCATCCCGATCGCCAATATCCGTCAGTCCTTCAAGCCGCAGCGAGAAGAAGTGATCCTCGACGCTAACGGCAATGAGATCATTAAATGCTTAGATACATTCTATCCTATTGTAAGGATACATGAATTATATAATATTGAGACTGAGATCACCAATATCGAAGACGGTATCCTGATCTGGGTTGAGACCGCAGACAAATCTTACTGTCTGTTCGTAGATGAACTGCTTGGAGAACAGCAGGTAGTTGTAAAGCCGCTCTCTCCGTTCCTTGGTAATTTCAATATCAAGAATTCAGGAATCGGCGGCTGTACCATCCTTGGCGACGGCAATATCAGCCTGATTCTGGATATCAGCAACTTATACGCGGCGACTCAGAATCTATATTAAAGTGTACAGAAAACTGGAGGAATAATTATGTCAGCAGATACAGTAAATACAGCAGTAAACGAAGTTGTAGAGGCCGCCGTGCCTGTCTCTACAGAACGTTTCTTAACATTCAGCTCAGACGGGCTTAACATAGGAGTCAGCACGAACTACGTGATCGAGATCATCACCAATCACGCGATCACCATGGTTCCTCTTGTTCCGGATTATGTCAAGGGCATCATCAATCTGCGCGGGCAGATCATCCCCATCATCGACATCCGTCTGCGCATGGGGAAACCGTCTATCGAATACACGAACACGACCTGCATCATCGTCTTGAACATTAATTCTGTCTACATCGGCATTATCGTAGATGCAGTTCAGCAGGTTATGGACATTGACCAGAGCAAGATCTCACCTGTTCCAGTTGAGAATCAGCAGGAATTGATCAGCGGAATGATTTCCTCTTCCGAGCGCTCCGTGATCCTTTTCCTGGATTGCGAACAGCTTGTCCAGACCTACTAAGCAAGAAATACAAAGGAGCAGCAGAATATGTTAACAATCAATGACAAGGACTTCCAGCGTTTAGTAACGTTTGTACACCAGAATTATGGAATTGACCTGTCGAAGAAACGTCAGTTGATCATCGGCCGGCTTTCGAATACAATCTTGTCTATGGGTTTTTCTTCTTTTGAACAGTACATTGACAATCTAATTAATAATAAGAAGCCGGAAGACCTGGAACTGATGCTGAATAAGCTTACAACCAATTATACATTTTTTATGCGTGAAGGCGCTCATTTTGAACTGTTCAAAGATACGATCCTTCCCTACCTTGTAGAGACCAAGAAGGATAAGGTTCTCAGCATCTGGAGCGCCGCCTGTTCTTCCGGCGAAGAGCCTTACACGATCTCTATGATCTTGAAGGAATTCTTCGGCGCCAAGGCTTCCGCATGGGACACCCGTGTCCTCGCGACAGATATTTCGCAGAATGCGCTGATCGCCGCCAAGAACGCGGTCTATGATGAGGATTCCTTGAAGGAACTTTCCTCGGGCTGGAAGTCCAAGTATTTCCGCCCCGCCGGAGAACCCGGTACGTACACTGTGGCGCCTGAGATTAAGTCCAACGTAATCTTCCGGACTTTTAATTTGATGGATCCTATCCGGTTCCGGTTAAAATTTGACGTAATCTTCTGCAGAAATGTAATGATTTACTTCGACCAGCCAACAAAAGAGGCATTAGTAAAGCGGTTTTATGATGCGACGAATCCCGGCGGCTATCTTCTGATCGGCCACTCAGAGAGTCTGAATAAGGCAACGACACCTTACAAGTATCTGAAGCCTGCTACTTATCGAAAAGTTTAAATAACTAATATATACTAAGCTGCTTTTGACGATTCAGAAGCGGCTTTTGCCTTGTTGATGTCACAACGCAATACTATCACAACAGTTACGCATCTTCCGCGTAAGAAAGGAATCAAGTATGAATAATTCAATCAAAGTACTGGTCGTTGACGACTCTTCTCTGTTCAGACAAGCGATCATCCAGAATCTGTCTACACAAGCCGGCATAGAGATCGTCGGCTATGCAATCAACGCATACGACGCCAAGCTTAAGATCCCTCAGCTGAAACCGGATGTCCTCACTATGGATGTGGAGATGCCCGGACTTAACGGTATCGAATTCCTGAAGCAATTGCTTCCTACGAATCCGCTGCCGGTCGTTCTGGTATCGTCCCTGAACCTAAGTGTATTTGACGCGCTGTCAGCCGGCGCCGTTGATTTCGTGCGCAAGCCCGACATGAGCGTTCAGAATTCCAAGGATGCCTTCTTCGCATCTCTTGTACTGAAGGTGAAGACTGCCGCCAAAGCGAAAGTACGCATCAGCGCTCCGTCTCCTGCCGCGGCTCCCCAGCCGCAGGCGCCGTCTCAGTCCGGCCGTTTGGGCGCTGCTCCCGCGGTACATACGGCATCTTCACAGGCTGCAGCCAAGCCGATGCCGTTTCCTCCGTTGCCGCGCAATGTCCTTGATTCAACCATCATCGGCCTGGGTGCGTCCACCGGCGGAACCGAAGCTACCCTTGAAGTGCTGAAACGGCTCCCGGCTAATATCCCCGGCATGGTCATCACCCAGCATATGCCGGAAGGATTTACGGCTATGTACGCTCAGCGTCTGAACCGGATCTGCGCCATGGAGGTACGCGAAGCCAAGCACGGCGATATCATCAAGCCCGGACTTGCCCTGATCGCTCCCGGCGCAAAGCAGATGGAGGTCGTTCGTTCCGGACGCAACTATATGGTGCAATGCCGTCCAGGCCCTAAGGTAAGCGGCCACTGTCCTTCTGTCGATGTATTGTTTAATTCTATCGCGAAGAATGTTGCCATCAATAAGGTCGGTATCATCATGACCGGTATGGGACGCGACGGCGCCGACGGTCTGCTGGCCATGCGCCAAAGCGGTGCTTTTACCATCGGACAGGACAAAGACTCCTGCGTTGTATATGGAATGCCTATGGTTGCGTTCAATATCGGAGCCGTATGCACACAGGCTTCCTGTGAAAATATTTCCTCTGTCCTTATGAACCATCTTAAGAAATAAGTTTCTTTTATAAAGTGTTATGAATCCGAAAGTTGTGCCGATATTCATAATATAACAAGAGGCTATTATTGTTAAAAAGGAGTACAGTATGAAGATAACGACTAATAATAATGTAATGAATAATTATACGGATCTGCGCATTCATACAAAGGACAATTCTACTCCTTCTGCAGTTTCCAATGATGGACACAACTTTGATGCTGTTATTATAAAGTCTGATCCGAGGCAGATCGAAGAACGCACATTTGCCAAAGATATCTCCCGGAGATTGTCTTCTGAGGTTAAGGATACGGCGTCTGCAGATAAGCTACAGAATCTTCAGGAACAGATTACTGCTAAGACGTATCATGTTGATGCCCATGCCATAGCGGCAAGGATGCTGCTGCTATAGGAGGACATATTGCGTATGAATGATTTTACCGCATTTACCAAAGTAATTGAAGAATTTATCACGCTCTTTGACCATCTGATTGAGATTGAGCAGGAGAAGCTTGATGCCGCCGTTAAAAACCGCGTTACATTCGTGGAAGATTGTATGCACAAGGAACAGGCCGCCGTTCTTCAATTACGCGGTCTGGAGCAGAAGCGAGAAGCAGAACAGAAGCATCTCGGTATGGAAGGTTATACCTTTCGTCAGATTCTTGAGGAAGCCCCCGAAGAGGTTTCAGCTTCTCTCAGCCCTTTGTTCGACCAGTTATCCGAACGGGTCACCTCGTTTCGTTCTGTAAGTGAGAGTGCGAAGGATATCATCGAAGTGAACCTTCATATGATACAATCCGCCCTTGCTTCTGAGGGTCCCGGCAGGGATATTTATTCTGCATCAGGTAAGAAGACAGACAATGACAACCGGAAGCGCTTTACAAGCCGCTCCGTATAATAGATCAGGAGGAGGATTACTATGATACGTTCTACATTTGCCGGATTCACCACTGCCCAGTTAGGTATGGCAGCCAGCCAGCGTGCTCTTGACGTGACCGGTCAGAATATTACCAATATTAATACCCCCGGCTATACCAGACAGCGTCTGGATATTGCCAGTTTGAATACACAGAGAGGTGATTACTGCAATTCCAAGTCCAATATCAAGGTTGGTTTTGGTGTAGAGATGACAGGAATCTCCCAGCTTCGGGATCCGTTTTTAGATGCTCAGTATCGTTCTCAGATCAGTAAGCTGGGAACTTCTGATGCCCATGCAGCCGGTTTCGAGTTGTTGACGCCCATCTTCGATGAAGCTACTATGTCCGGTGTGCGAGAGGCTTTCATCTCTCTTACCAGCGCACTGAACACGCTGTCTACTCCGGCTGGTATCGCTAACGATGAGAATGATGCCATGGTTCGTTCCAAGATGCAGATTCTGCTGAATCTGTTCCGTGAGAATTCCGTTCGTCTTGAAGATGTACGTGAGAATGTCCAGACCGGTTTTGCTACCACGGACGTGGGAGACTTGAACCAGTTATTGGATAATATTGCGAATCTGAATGTAAGTATCAAGAACAGCCAGATTCTTGGCAACCCGGCTCTTGAACTTCAGGATCAGAGGAATTCTCTGTTGGATGAACTTGGAAGTTATCTGCCGATTTCTGTAAAATACAGCGATCAGGAGATCGGACCGAATCAGTATGTAGAAGTTTTAGATGTTGTTTTCACGGATACAGACGGTGTAAAACATTCTCTTATTTCTGACAGCCGTGCTGCTTCGTTCGACGCTATTGTCAATGACAAATCCGCCAGACTGATGCTGTCTGACGCGAAGGGTGGCACTACAGAAGTAACAGATATTCTGGGATCCGGTACATTGAAGGGAACTTTGGATCTGATTAATAAGTCAGGAGACTTTGACGGTACTGATTTCAGAGGAATTGGGTATTACGAGAAGGCATTAGATTCTTTGGTGGCTACGTTTGCTGAGAAATTTAACGCGATGAACGTTCCAAAAGATGCTACTGGTGCTGATATTGTTGATCCGAATACTGGTAAAAATCCTTTATTTGAGAAAAAGGATCCAACTAAAGATTGGAGTGCTTCCAATATCAAGATTGCCGACGGTTGGGCTAATGGTACTTACAAAATAACCGCTTCCAACAATTATGTTGTCACTGATAAAGAGACCGGTTCTACCGCTAATGAGAACATTCTGAACATGGTCAAATTATTGGAAAATAAGATTTCGTTTGAAGTTAACGGCAAGCAGTTCTACTCTGGAAGCTTCCATGATTGTTTTGCCAATCTTGAAGCGACTCTGGGTATTGATTATAAATCAGAAAGTACAATGTTGGCTAATCAGATATCTGTTCTGAACCAGACATCCAATTCCAGAGACGGAGTATCCGGCGTTCAGTTGGATGAAGAGGGTATGAACTTATTACATTACAATCAATCCTATACTGCCGCCGCAAGACTTATGACTACTTTAGATGAAGCACTCGACGTACTGATCAACAGAACCGGCGTAGTCGGAAGGTAACAGGAGGTCTAATATGAGAATTACTACGAATGCTATATTAAGAAATTATAAATCGAATCTTGGGGCTTCCATGTCGAATCTGGATATTGCAAGAACTCAGGTTATGACGCAGAGAAGGTTTAACTCCACCATGGAAGATCCTTCCAGCGCACTACGCGCCGCTGTGTTGAATCGTAAATACGCAAGAAACGAAGACTATTTAAACCAGGTAAAAGATGTCCAGTCTTATCAGGATGCTCAGGAAGACGGTGCGATGCAGATCAGTAACATCGCACTGACACTGAACAAACAATACGGTCTTGAAGCCCTGAACGGAACGAACGGTTCCCGTGATACACGTCTGACCTATGCAACGGCATGGCGCGATGCACAGGAAAGTATGATTTTAAGTCTGAATGCTAGCTACGAAGGTAAATATGTATTTGCCGGAAGCGATGGGGTGACACCACCTTTTAGACTTATAGATGTTAAAGATACCACTCCTGGTGCTGCTGCTGACGCAACGAAACAAGTTCTTTTATATAGAAATGTCGACGTTACTACTGGAGAGCTCTATGATGACAAGAACCAACTTGTTGCTGGCGCAAATGGTGATCCTACTAAAAATGCTGAGCGTTTAAAGAATTTAGCAAATGATACATCTTATGTAGATTTGGGCTTCGGTCTTAGTATTAGTGACAATGCCAACGGAAACGGCGTCACTGTAGAAGATTCAAGCGCTTTCAACATCAGTCTTCCCGGCATTAAATTAGTCGGATATGATGAAACGGCTGGCGGTGATAACAAAAAGAACATGATTCTTCTCATGGGCGAGATTTCAAATAAGTTAGCTGCAGAGGAGTTCGATTATGAGGGTTACAGAGAACTCTTAGGCACGTTTGACGGTCAGCGTAATAATGTCCTGCAGCATGTAACCACTCTCGGTACGAAGACAGAATTCCTTACTACTACAAAGGAACGTCTTGAAACCAACGAGATTAACCTGACCACACAGATTGATAACGTTGTCAATATTGATATGGCAGAAGCGATCATGAACTTCTCCTGGGCTCAATATGCATACAACGCAGCATTGAAGGTCGGCAACAATATATTGACGCCATCGTTTATTGATTTTATGAATTAATAGAAAAAAAGGAATGAGAAAGGAGGTATACTTATATGAATCAACTCATCAAAATCACATCAGTCCCTATTCAATACGAACTGAAGATTAATAATGCTCGTCTGGAATATTCCCGTTCCAGAGCCGAATTGGAGATCAGCCGGAATGACGGCGGACTATCCATCAAGAGCCGTCCTGTGAAGCTCAATCTGGATTCAACAGAGGCAAGGAATTCTGTCGTTCCTACCACTGCCAGAAGCGTTGCTCAGACTGCACAGGCAGGCAAAGAAGCAGCTTACAGTGCAACAGCACAGATGGCACAGGAAGGTCATCTTCTGCTGAATGCCAAGATTGGCGAAGATGTGATCGGACAGATCATGCAGCAAAGGACTGCTGCACCTACCGGTGAGTTCCAGCTTGGCTTCACTCCATCCGCACCTGTGGATATTAATTATGAAGCCGCTGATCTGACGATTAATTATGAGATGGATAAATTGAACTTTGATTTGAAGATAGCGAATGGCAATTTTGAGTTTATACCTGGCAATATTGAGATGTCAATCACACAGCGTCCAGAAGTTCGAATTGAATATATTGGCGGTCCCATCTATGTACCGCCAAGCGCAGATCCAAACTATGAACCAATTGATGTAAGGGCTTAGAACAAAGCCCTTACTTTTTATATCAGGAGGAATCTATATTGAATATCAACGCAAAATATTTTGGACCAATTTCCTACGAAAAAAAAGAAACCATCCATATCATCAATGGTTTGATTGGCTTTGAAAACCACACCGAATACCTTCCGATCTCATTTCAGGAGGATGACGACTCTATGATCTCCCTGCAATGTCTGGACGATGAGGCGCTTTCCTTTATATTGCTGAATCCATTCGGCATATTCCCGGACTATGACCCTGTATTGCCCAAGTATGAATTAGAGGAACTCGGAACCGACTCTGCAGATGATATTTCCTTCTATGTAATAGGCGTCATCCGCGATTCGGTTGCAGAATCTACCATAAACCTGAAAGCTCCTCTCGCAGTCAACGCATTGAACCGCCGGGCGAAGCAGGTGATCCTGGATCATCCGGAATATACATTCCGCCATTTCCTTGGCGATATGCGTAAGGAGGGGTAATGAATGCTGATACTACAACGAAGGAAGGGACAATCCCTTACTATTAATGATAACATTACGCTGACGGTCGTTGACACTGGAACAGACTGGGTGAAGCTTGCAATCGATGCGCCCAAGGAGATCCCCATTCTGCGCTCCGAACTGAAAGAAGCTGCTGCCGAGAACCAGATGGCGTCCGCAACTGCTTCCAGACAGGTATTAGATGAAATAATGAAGAAGAAATAAACATAATATAAACCCCTCATTTCGCTGGAAATGAGGGGTTTATATTATTGCTATATTTGTATTTTTGATAAAAGAGCTTCCTGTAATACCTGAGAAAAATTAATTCCCATAGTCATAGCACGATCATTCAGCCATGACGGTATCGTCAAAGTCTTTTTGACTGCTTTAGTGTCTCTATACTGATTAATATCGCACGACACAAGTGAAGCAAAGCCATCATCTACATGATAATCAACAATATCAGACGGCGACACTATCTTTCTATTTTGTTCTAAAAGAGTGATAAGATAACCAGCCAATGCTTCTTGTGCCGCTTCCATAGTTTCTGTAAGGGTACTTCCAAAAGTATGACACCCCTCCAAATCCGGAAACTCAACCCAATAAGCATCCTCTTCCCTGTGAAAAATGGCAGGATACACAAATAACATACTAATGCCCTCCTTTATTTTAATCCTGTTTCTCTCATAATACTCTTAAGCAATCCAACAGGAATATCCCTCCCATGTATAGGAACAACCGTAGTTTTCCCATCTTTTTGTAGAACATGATGACTGCCATGAATTCTAACTACATTCCATCCATTTTTCTTCAATAATTTTAGCAGATCATTATCCTTCATGATCTATCTCCTTACAGTAAATAATATAACACGTATTACACGTACTATCAAGTGGTGAAAAATTATTAAAAGATACAAAAAGATAACAAAATGCTGAGAAACCTACTTCTTCGCAGCTTCTCAGCATTTTTATCGTAACGTAATCCTTTTCTCAATTCAGCTTATCACACATGCTACGCCGAACAATCCACCGACGCAACCGACGTCACCGGTGCCGACATCACCTCTACACTCACACCGCTTCCAGCGGCTACATCCAACGACGGCATCTCCGCCGCCAGCGCCGTCGACGACAGGGTATCCACATACTGCTCTGCGATCTGCCGGAATCTCTCGTCACTGACCGGAGCCCCCAGTACATCATCCAGACCGGCGGTCTGACAGCGCTCCTGCCCCATCCTGGAATTCTGCTTACGCTTAAGCTCCTGTGCAAGCTGTCTTGCAAGCTTCTCCTTCATCTTACGCTCTGCCGACTTCTGGCGAAGCCTCAGGTTCTCTTCCTTATGAAGTCTTGCGACCTTGATATTCCCGCTCTGGATCACCGACTTGATCTTACGGATCACCGCCGCAGCCTCAGCCGGATCACTCACCTGTGACTTAACCCTCAGCATCTCTCCGTACTTGGCTGAAATTAACCCCTTGACCGACTTCACATCCCTGGCGCTCGCTAAGCGCATCATATTCGAAGTATGCGAGAAACTGTAGGATCTCATCTTCGGCGTCTTCTTCTTCGCATTCGCATAGAATGACGTCGACTCCTTGTCTCTCCACCACGTAGGATAAGACTCCTTATCCTTCTCCTTCATAGCCGTCCACTTGGATACCTGCCCATCCTCGTCAATGACCAGCCCCATGCCCACAAGATCCTTATCACAGAGAAACGCCTCAATCTTCGCAGAACTCTGATAGCTGCTCATATGATCCAGGATATCCTCGATCTGCTGCCTGAACTTATCATCCGTACTCATCCTCTCCAACAGCTTCTCTGAGATCGCCACGTTGTTCGTTCCGCGCTGAGCCGCACCATACTGACTGATCTGACGGTTATTATCAAACGAAATGAAGCTAAAATCTATATTCTTATACTTCTGTGTCAAATAATTCATCATAGATGCAGCGCCAGTCTGCTCCGGCACGTAACTACTCTCTGACTCCTTCTGAGAACTCACCTGGGATAATCCTATCGCCTGCGTATCCGTATAATATCTGTTATTCTTCACCTGCATAGTGATCCCCCTTCCTCTACGTCTCATCTATGAATGGCGCCTTCTGCCACGGCAATCCATCCATCCTGAAATACCTTATATAAATATATCGGCGGGGATTCAGGCTTCATAATAGAATACAGGCATTCTATTGACAAATTATCCCAAATCCGCTATGTTTGTTATGATGAAACTTAGAAGGAGAATTTATGATATATGAAATCACTCGTATTAGCAGAGAAACCTTCTGTCGCCCGTGATATCGCACGGGTGCTGAATTGCCATAAGAATCTTCCCGGCGCCATAGAGGGCAGCCAGTATGTCGTCACATGGGCTCTGGGCCACCTTGTAACCCTGGCCGATCCAGAAGAATATGATCAGAAGTTCAAGGAATGGAATCTCTCTTATCTTCCCATGCTTCCGAAGAAATGGAACCTGGTGGTGATAAAGCAGACCTCTAAGCAATACCGCAACGTCAAGACCCAGTTGTTCCGCAAGGACATTTCCGACATTATCATAGCCACTGATGCCGGAAGAGAAGGGGAACTGGTGGCGCGGTGGATTCTGGACAAAAGCGGTTGCCATAAGCCTCTGAGACGTCTCTGGATCTCTTCTGTCACCGATAAGGCGATCCGTGATGGTTTCTCCCATCTGAAGGACGGCTCCCAGTACAACGCTCTGTATTACGCCGCTAAGAGCCGTGCTGAGGCCGACTGGCTGGTAGGCATCAATGCCACCCGCGCGCTGACCTGTAAGTACAATGCCCAATTATCCTGCGGGCGTGTTCAGACTCCCACTCTTGCCATCATTGCCCACCGCGAGAAGGAGATCCGTTCCTTCAAGCCGCAGGAATACTATGAGCTTACCTGTACTGCCAATTCTGTAAAATGGAGTTGGCAACATGAAAAGAACGGGAGTACACGTTCCTTTCAGAAGGAATTTATTACAGACCTCAGAGACCGGCTGAACGGTCAGTCTTTGACCATTACGGACATTCAGCGGTTCAGGAAGAAGACACAAGCTCCCGGTCTCTATGACTTGACTGAATTGCAGCGGGATGCCAACAGACGTTTTGGGTTCTCTGCAAAAGAGACGCTGAATATCATGCAGCGCCTGTATGAGAATCACAAGGTTCTCACCTATCCCCGAACCGACTCCCGCTATATCGGGACAGATATCGTTCCGACTATCAAGGAACGGCTGAAAGCATGCAATACAGGCCCCTACAAAGCATTTATCCCACAATTGCTGAGAAGCCCGATCAAGACCAGCAAAGCCTTCGTAGATGATAAGAAAGTCAGCGACCACCACGCGATCATTCCGACAGAAGAATATGTCCAGCTAGACCATATGAGCAATGAAGAGCGGAAGATATATGATCTGGTTGTGCGCCGCTTCATCAGCGTCCTCTACCCCGCATTTGAATACGAGCAGACCACTATGCGGGCCTCTGCAGCCGGTCAGAATTTTACGGCCCGAGGCAAGATCGTCCTGTCTCCTGGCTGGAAGACAATATACGACGCAGACTATGACGTTTACACAGATGAAGACGGCTATGACGATATGGGCGATGCCGGCTTCGGATTCCGCGGACACAATGCCGATCAGCCGCTCCCGGATCTGACACAGGGCAGCAAGCTTCCAATCTCAACAGTCACCATCAACACAGGCAAGACCAAACCGCCGGCAAGATTCACCGAAGCGACCTTGCTGTCTGCCATGGAGAATCCTGTCAAATATATGGAATCCAGGGACATCCGTCAGAAGAAAACCCTGAGCGAGACCGGAGGGCTTGGAACCGTCGCTACACGTGCCGATATCATCGAGAAGCTCTTCCATTCCTTCCTGATCGAGAAGAAAGGCAATGAGCTCCTGATCACGTCAAAGGGTAAGCAGCTATTAGAATTAGTCCCAGAAGATCTGAAGAAGCCGGAGCTTACCGCCAAATGGGAACTGCAGCTCTCAGATATCGCCAACGGGAATCGAAAGGAACATGCATTTATCCAGGATATCCAGCATTATACTATGGCTCTGATCGAAGAGATCCGCTCTGCAGACGGTACCTTCCGGCACGACAATCTGACCAACACCAAGTGCCCAAGATGCGGCAAACGGATGCTCGCCGTCAACGGCAAGAACGCCCGTCTCCTGGTCTGCCAGGACCGGGAATGCGGCTACCGCGAAACCATTGCCCGCTCAAGCAACGCCCGCTGTCCGAACTGCCACAAGAAGATGGAACTAATCAAGAAAGGCTCGGAAGAAACCTTCGTCTGCGCCTGCGGATACAAAGAGAAGCTCTCGGCATTCAAGGCCCGGCGCGAAAAAGAAGGAGCCGGAGTATCCAAAAAGGATGTTCAGAAATATTTGAAAAAGCAAAAGGAAGAGACCATCAACACCGCATTTGCAGATGCCCTTTCCGGAATCAAATTGCAGTAAATGCACAAGAGACAGCCGCAAAATATACCTTCAGCGGCTGCCTCCTTTATAATATGCCACGATCAGATCCACCATCCGGTTATAGCTCTTCACTCCGTCTGCCTGCCCATTGGCCTTAAGATATGTATCATTTATCCTGTTAGACACTTCCGCGATCCTGCCGTCGTATCTGGCCCAGAACTCACTGTTCAGCTTGAGATCTGCTTCCGCCTCCGGCGGCAATTGGCTCCGTACCTCCTCCCATACGTCGTAATCTGCCCGGTAGAGCACGTTCATACAATGAATCCATCCCATCAGATAACCGCTGTATACAAATGCTTCCTCTTCCGATCCGCTGCAAGCAAGGAACGCGATAAAATTCGCCTCCTGTTCCTGCATAAATCCCCTAAGATGAGACAATTCATGGCAAGCCGTAAACGGAATATTATAATCCTGCATATCGCCGTTATAGTTCGCCTCTATGGTAAACGGCGAATAGACTCCGGATAAGTCCTGAACGGAAAGGATCCAGGAGTTCACAAGCTTCTTTGGCCTGGGGTAGTAACCTGCCAGCTCTGGATATTCCTCCCCCAGCTCCCTCATAGCCGCTATGGCATTCTCATCCAGGGGCAGCTCAAGAACCATGCCACCGTCCTCTTTACGCGCCACCTTATCGCTATAAGCTTCTACTTTACGCGTAAGCCACTGGCACACTTCCTTCAATTCTTCCACTGTATATTCTTCCGCCTGGATTCCCGAGCTTTCTGAAAATGAATTCCTCTGATAATTGATCCCGCAGTTTACCACATACAGGAAACAAAGCGCTGCTGCCAGCAGAAGCAGATCCCATCCTGCGCCTTTATACCCCGCCTGTTTCTTCCTGATATCTGCAGCTAATCTGACCGTCTGCAGCGCTATGGCAGCCAGCAGAAGATACAGCAGTATTTCCGCTGCCGAGAATGGCAGATACCCCGTCAGCCGCCCGATACTGCCCACCCATACAGGATACAGATGTGTGCTGTACCATTGGGCGAATCCCGGAACCTTCCTCGCGGTTATGCTCAATACAAGCGCCGCTGCCAGCAAGACTGCGCTTGCGATCTGTTTTGCTCTGTTCCCGCGAAACCGCGGGGCAAGTAGGTATGCCTGCATACATTCACTCTCCGTTTCTCTCGTTCCCCTGCCGTCTTGATACAACGATAGTATAAGTGTAACAATCCCCCTCCTTACTGTCAAGAAAGAGGGGGATGCTTCCTTATATTTCCTTATCATCAGCCGCTACAAATTCAGAAATTGCAGCAGCATCTCCAGTTTCAGCCTGACGATCCTGTCATCCAGAGACAGGTCAAGAAGCTCCTTCATCTTATCGATCCGCTTTCGGATCGTGTTGATGTGGACATACATTTTCTCTGCCGTAATGCTGAAGTTCATATTATTTTCCAGATATACTTTTAATGTCTTTAACGGCTCCCTGTTCTTCTCATCCTGCAGCAGCAGGCGGTACTCGCTCAGCATAGCCTCCAGCTCGTCCTCCTGAATATCGATCCACGCGTAAGGGCCGAGCATCCCGTAATCCCAGATATGATCCTGCGGAAATAATTTCTTGCCCATTGCCATTACTTTCTGGCATTTTTTCACTCCATCCTTCAAGGACAGCAGGTTGATCTCATCCCTGCATACGGCAAATTCTAATTCCACATCCTTACATTTTGCTTTCACTTTGATGCGGAACTCCTCCAATATCCGGCTAAAATATTCCAGATCATATTTATCTCCCTCCTGCGCGTCCCAGAGAATGATTCCCCTGTTCTCATCTAAGAACGCTATCCTTCCGAAATTGGAAACGGCGCTGTCCAAAAAACTCCTCACAAAATTCTTACGTTCATCTCTTAGACTTACCGTCTCGTCCTGCGTCTGGGCAAACATGATGCATATATACTTTTTCGACATAGAGATCCCGTGCTGACTCGCCTGATAGATCAGTCTGTCCTGATCCTTCTCATCATAGTTAAGAGCATACAGCACAAAATTCTCGAACCCTATATTACCGATACTCTGTGCAACCATGATCTGTTCATAGACCGACTGAAGCTCCAAAAACGCAATCCGTATAGAATATTCGTCGCAGTAGTCCAGGAAATCCTTCGACTCCATCACAACAAAATATGCCTGCGTCACTTTGTTCATGATAATCGGGATCAACACCCAGCTGATTCTTGGCCCTTCTGGATTAACCGGATCGATCAGCCGGTATCTGGTCATATGCATATGCTCGCACAGGCTGTGGCTGCTGTATTCTCTTGACGGGTTCCAGTAGTCCTCGTCCCTGAGATGAAAGCTCTCAGAGATCCGCCTGAAATTAGCAGAACTGTAATATGCCCTTTCTTCACCTATATCGTACAAAAATGCCGGGAACTTCATCTCCGCCTCAACAGCCTGCAGAATCTTCTTGATCTTCCTCTCCTTGAAGCTTAGGTTTGACAACTGCAGCACACTGTTATTCCGAATGCTGAAACGCCTGAACGCCTGATTCATCACAGCTACATTTACCTGATTTATTACATCCATAAATGCAGCCTCAAAAGGCATGCTGATCAGCGGTACGTCATATCTGTCAAACAATTCAATCACATGCTCAGGAATCGTATCCAGATAACGCTGCCGCTTAATCATCAGCCCTGTCGACAACTGTGCCGCACCTTCCTGAAAACTGCGTTCCAGGCAATAAGGCTCCTTCGACAACGCATATCCTGAAGTCATGATCAGTTCTTTTCCCTTCGTCCACCGAAGCGCGTCCGGCGCATCCATAACCGCAACTCCCTGTACCTCTTTTGTCAGGCCTTTGTGACCGGTTATTACATGAAAATCTTTAAAATACTCCTGAGCAAGCAATTGGTACAGCGCAATTCCCATCTTCATCTCTCCCTGGTAAATAATATATATGCACAAATCCAGCCCGTTCAAGCTCGTCTTCAACGAAAGGGCTGGATTACCTTCTAACAATTATGATTCATACATCGGAACATATGCATCCCTCTTCTGATTAAACTCCGCCAGAATAGCCTCTCTCTGATCAGGCCTGTTATACAGATCGTATGCAATGCCTGTAATAATCTGTGCAGCGCTCAGCGCGCCCTTTTCTCCCAATGAGCATCCGGCTGCTGCCGTAGCCTGCCATGTATGAGGCGCTACTCCTGCCGGCCAGCAGGAAGTAGTGACAACGCACATCGGCATAATGTGGCTGATATCCCCGCTGTCTGAGGATGCGGTCAGCGGATTGATCTGGTACAGATTGCGGTCATTCAGCTTCCATGTCATCGGCCTGCCTTCCGTATCGTATAGCTTCTGTGCTTTTTCCGCATCTGCTTTCGTCACGGTGCCGACAAGACGGCTGGCGAACTCTGTCTCATCATCATCAAAAACCGGAAGCTCTGCTTCTTTCATATTCTGATACGCAAGATCTCCATAGGCATGATTTTCTAACATCTCACAGCATCCGTAATCTATTCTCACATCTGCCTCAGTCTCGGTCATGAGCGCCGCGCCTTCCGCTATCTTCCTGATTCTTTCAAGAATATCTTTCACATCCGCTATATACGGGGCCCGCACAAAATACCATGATCCCGCCAACGGCGGCACAATGTTCGGAGCAAATCCGCCGCTGTCCGTAGTATAATGGATCCTCGCCTTAGAAGTCACATGCTCTCTTAGATAATTTACCCCAACATTCATCAGCTCGACCGCATCCAGCGCGCTTCGTCCAAGTTCCGGTGCGAACGCGGCATGTGAACTTCTCCCCCTGAATTCAAAATGCGCCGACGCGCTTGCCAGATAACCGCTGTCATATACCATATTAGCGCTCATCGGATGCCAGCTGATCGCAAAATCACAATCATCAAACATATGATAATATATCATCTTAACCTTGCCGCTTAAGAGCTCTTCCTCCGGACATCCGTAGAAACGCACCGTCCCGCTGATCCCCTCCGCTTCCAGATAGCGTTTTACCGCGATCGCACCGATAGCCGCGGCCGCTCCCAGAAGATTATGCCCGCATCCGTGTCCCGGTTCCCCTTCCGCTACAGGCGCCTTGTTGTCCGTCACCTTCTGTGATAAGCCTGGAAGCGCGTCATATTCCCCCAGAATCGCGATCACAGGTTTACCGGAACCATATTCCGCATAAAAAGCATTCTCCATATGCTCCTCATTTACAATCTTAAAACCTTCGCCTCCAAGAAGTTTCCTGAAATAATCGGCGGACTCTTTTTCATTACCCCCAACTTCCGGATGTTCCCAGATAAGCCTGCTTGTGTTTTCAAGCAGTGACTTCATCTTCTTCACTTCATTATGAAGATCCCTTTTTTCCATTGCCATCTCGTCCCTTCGACAGTTTATCCTACTTACTCTATGCCTGTTTCTTCGCGTTAGATAAAGTTGTAATACCCACTGCAATACTGATAAACACGCACCCTAATGTTCCAAGCCAGTTAGAAGCTCCCGGAAGCCAGTTAAATACACCCATACCGATCGCAAAATAAAGTGCGAATGCAATCACAACCATTATAACACTATGTTTGATCATTTTCATGCCAAATTGAACAAACAGCGCCCCAAAAAGTGCAGGAAGAAGATAATTAAGCGCAGCCTTGACAGAATCCGGAAGCATAGCCAATACAGAGCTTCCAAGGATCGCGCCGATCGTCAGCACGGATACATTGATGATGATGGATACAGCCATACCCAGGGTCGCAATGATCGAACCCTTCTCCGTCCCCGGCTCAACCTCCGCCGCAACCTGCGCCATACTTGCACACGGAATCCTCATATTAGAAATATTTCCCGACAAAAATGCCATATACGTTCCCGCAGGACCTACCACCGGGAAGTAAGAAATCGGCTCAACAAACCATAATACGCCAAATGCACTTGTTCCGCTAATAAATGCAGTCAGAAGCGCCGCCGGCTTCGGAACAATACCGTATACCACCGCCAGCACAAGCGCCGGAGTGAACGCAACCAAAACTCCCAGATATCCTGTTAATTTACCTATCCTATTAATCTTGGGCGTATATTCGTCTTTGTAAAAATCACTGTTCATATTCTTCTCCTCCTTATATCAGCCTTATACCAGCGCCGTAATGATCATAGCGCCCAAAATCGTAATAGTAAGCGACCATTCTTTCAGCCATCCAATGTTCTTACTATTTGCCGCCTTAGTCAGCACAAACATGATAACCGCACCTAAGATACATGCCAGCAGGTTGTGCCACGCTGAAGACATAGCCGCGGCATCCGCCTTCTGTATCATGGAATAGAATGGTTTAGATAAGTGGCTTGCGACCATGGCAGAAAATACACCGATAATCGCTGCCGAAGCAATCGTTGTCAGCATTCCTGCATTCCCCTTAGAAAGCTTGTGTTCGATCTTCTCCATCTTATTCGCTGAAAATGTCGCGAATATAACCCATCCGACAGAACATAATATCATGGTCCAGACTGCCATACCAAGCGCCTCTTCCGTCATTGCATCCGTTCCTAATGTCACACCTACCGCAGAGGTTCCAAGACCTGCCGCAATGGATTCAAACATAACGGAACCGATCATGGAAAGACGCATCCATCCTACCGGACCTCCTACCGTTACCAACAGCGAAAGCATACCGCTGAGCACTACTATTGACGGCCCGATCGAAGTTACAGCGCTGCTTTTCATAGCTTTCTTCATCTTATCATCTGTAAGCCCAACCTTCTTCCCCGCACTATACGCCCACTTTGCAAAAAAAAACGCCTGAATGATTACGAATACCACCGGAATTCCACAGGCGATCCACATAGGCAGTCCATTTGCAATCTGCATTACATCCATCTTTTGTCTCCTCCTTCATATAATTGTTTCTCCAAGTATTTACACAATTATACGAATTCGTCTGTACGATAAAAATAAAATAAATTTTCCTTTTCCAATTAATTTCGTATAAAGTGAAGATTTTTTTACTTTTTATGTTGTTTTTTGTAGAAAATGACCTGACTAATCTAATTTTTCCCTAAATGTTAAAATGTGTTGCTTGTAGCAACGGGCAGTTCTGTCTACAATATTGGTAACAACTAAAAGAAAGGAGATCTTCCCCAATGCTCAATGAAAATATTAAAACAATCAGAAAATCAAAAGGACTTTCGCAGCAAGAGCTTGCCGTTAAGCTCGACGTAGTGCGGCAAACAATATCTAAATGGGAGCAAGGACTGTCTGTTCCCGATTCAGATATGTTAATCTCTATATCGGAAGTGCTTGAAACACCCGTGAGTACATTGCTTGGAGAAAATGTCATTAAGACGGAAGTTGATGAGTTAAAGGCAATTTCCGCAAAATTAGAGGTAATAAACTTGCAGCTTGCACAGAGAAAAACCACAAGAAAAAGAATTGTGTTTTGGATCCTTATTTTATTGTGTATAGTGATACTCTCAATTTTTGCAGTCTTATTGGCATTAGAAAGTCCTTACTCGGGTTGGGATTATAGTGATCCTGAAACCGCCGTTCTCGGGACGGCATTTCACTCATTTGAATGGCTGTTTGTCAGAGTCGCACCAATTATCCTTATCGGTACGGTCATTGGAATATTCTTGACGCGGAAGAAAGAATAATCTTCCGAAAAAGGGACATGTGGTTTTTACGGAACGGAGGAGTATCCTGTGTCTAAAGGATACTCCTGCCGCATAAGTTGTCATCTCCGGTCTGCGGGCTTCGCCTGTTTGCTGCCGCAGTTACAGTACCCGTATCCTTTTTACTGCCGGAATCGGGTGTATAGCTGTCAGAGTCTCCGGATGGTTGTTGTGTTCCGGGCTGCGTTGATGTGTCGTTATTTCCTGGGATTGACGGATTCGCCGGCCCCGGATTCACTGGGGGCTTATCTGTTTTTACAGATTTCCAGGCGACAGCAATGGGAGACAGGCCGTGAACAGTGAACCGAAGCCCTTCTTCGGTCTTCATAACTTCAGGCGCTTCTACTTCTCCCGGCTTATATCCGTTCATCTCATGTGTAAACATATGCGTTATAATGAAATCATACTCTGTGCCGTTGGTTCCTTTGGGATAGGGCAATGTCACAGGCAGTCCTTCCGGCGGGAAATTCTCCGGCGATGCAGTTTCCCAGGTCTTACCGCCGTCCAGGCTGATCTGAAGCCTGACGTCATAGAGCGCTGTATTTTCTTTGAGATATCCCTGATTTTCCACTGCCGCACGAGTAAGCGCTTGCTTAATCTTTTCCTCGGTATCTATTCCGGCTGCGATCAATGCTTCCGGGATGTCTTTGATCCCTTCCGTGATATCAATACGCATCTCTTCGCCCATGATGACGGATACCGTTAATTCTCGAACGACGCTGTGCGTTGACGCATCATAACCTTCAACGTCTGTATAATCATAATTTGTGTCATCTACTTTCAGCCTGGCTTTATAGCCTGGTTTCGTGCTGCTGACAGTTTCATCCGGCGCAAGCCATTCCCATCCCTGGGGCAGAACGGCCAAAGACAGCGGCGCACCTTGCTTGGTACTTAAGTTTTCAGGAAGCGTGATCTCTGCCGGGGGAGCTTTTGTTATCTCGAATTCTTTTTCAGCCGGAGCAGATGATGCATAGTGACTGTCCTCTTCTACGAATACTGACACCTTATAGTTTCCGGCATTCACAGGGGCATCCGTCAATGTCTTCCAGCCATCTGCAGCCTTCTGATGCCATGTGCAGCGCAGTTCGCCCTGGCTTCCGCTTATCATAACATCCTCCCTGTTGATTGCCGCAGGCTGTCCGTCATACATCTTGTTTAGATTGGAAGAATCCTTGAATGTGACCGTGCTGTCATTCTTGCCGATCACAAATTCTACAGGGTCACTCTCAAGGCCCAAATAATCTTCCGTCTTTGCAACAATGGCTTTCACATACCAGGTGCCGGGTTCTGTCGGTATCTCAGCGCTGTAGGAATTGCTGTCGGAAGCTGTGCCGTAGAGATACTGCACTTCTCCGAATCGTGCTTCTGCATGGGGAGTTGACGGAACATCACCATATTTCCACCCAGGGATTGCGGTAAGTTTCGTAATCCATTGATTGGTCCAGATGAAATGCAGAGTCACTTTCATGGACCTATTATTACCACAGTCATAGGTGTATGTGACATCTTCCCCAAACGGAATATTTGTCAGGATCATGCCGTCAACGGAAAGCTGCGCGTTTGTTAAATCCGATATCTTGGATGGATCCAGCTTCGGATCTGCTGAACCCAGATCATAAGAACTCTGGTTTTCTGCCAAAGTAATTGTGTCATACTGTTCACAATCTTCAAATGTTGTTACCCCATCTGGAATGATCAGGCTTTTTAAACGGTTGCCTGTGCAGCCTAAGTTACTTATATCAATATTTCCGCTTACATCTAACATCTCTAACTGATTATTCCGGCACCAGAATATTATCAAATCTGGATTCTTGCTCACATCCATCTCTTTCAATTGATTATCATCGCAGTAAAAATAGTGCAGATCAGCATTCTGGGATACATCCAGTGTTTTCAACAGGTTTTTCCTTGTATCAAAATAATCTAATATGGATTTATCTTTCACATCTATCTCTGTCAGTCGGTTATTGGCACAGACTAGATTCTTGAGCTTATTGTCCCCGGTGATATTTAATTCTGTCAACTGATTATCCGAACACCGCAAATGGGACAAATTCGAGCAATCACTGACATCCAGGGATGTAAGCTGGTTCTTTTGGATGGAAAGGGTTATCAAGTTAGAAAAACCTTTGAGCTGGATTTCTGTCAGCTGATTGTTTTCGCAACTCAGTGAAGTCAGTGCAGTATTTCCGCTAAGATCTAATGTGGTCAATTGATTGTTTTCACATCGAAGCTCTTTAAGAGCCGGATTTGAAGCAAGATCCAGCGCTGCCAGTTGATTGTTGTAGCAATATAGACTTTTTAGCTGTGAATTGCCGGCTGTATCCAGAGCAGTAAACTGGTTATTGTCGCACCATAGAACCTGAAGCTGTCCATTGCTGCTAAGATCCAGTTCTGTCAATTTACATCCGCTGCAGTATAATGTATGCAGTTCCGTACAGTTCTTCACATTCAGCGTCGTCAGATTCCAAGTCTCTGAGCAGTTCAAATACTGAAGCTTAGTGTTCTTGCTCACATCTATGGACTTCAGATACGTGCCGTTACAGTGCAGAGTCGTCAGATTCTCGAAATGCTCGATTCCTGCAAGACTTTCGGCATTTAAACTTCTGTTTTTCATATCTAATACCGTTATTAATTCAATCTCGCCGGCGGTAAATTTGTTCGGGTCTCTATGGAATTTTAGCATATTTGGATCAGTCCGCAGGTATTCCCGAAAACCTGCATCCGGGAAATTCTCTTCATTGATCTCCACATCCTCCGTCTGTGCGCACAATGCAGTCATCATGGTCATTTCCGATATACCGTAGAATAATATGGCAGGCAGTACGATCATCAGGATGCGTTTTAAGATTTGCTTTTGCGTAGTCATTACTTCTTTTCCTCTCTTCTTATAAAATCCCTAAATCTCTGGCTGTAAGCACTGCATCCGCCTTGCCGCAAACACCCAGCTTCCGGTAGTTCTCCTTCACATGATACTTCACCGTTGCCTCCTTCATGGAGAGCTCCCCGGCGATCTGTGATGCGCTCTTTCCTTCCGCCTGCAGGCGCAGGATGGCTAATGCCGCCTCACAGAAATCCGGCGCTTTGGCAAGCCGGCCTTTTAAATACGCCGGGTAGCGCACCGCCACCTTCCCTGTTTCCTCTATGAGCCGGGACAGCCATATCTTATCCGGCACCTCCTTTTCCAGAAGGTTCCTCCCCGCCGCCGCAAACAATTCCTGTGCCGCCGCCCCTTCCTCGCTGACAAGGCGTATAAAATGATATCCGCAGGCTTCCTTCAGCGCAGGAAAAAATTCCTCCTTCCACTCCCCGCCTGTCCGATATTTCGCTATGGCGCTAAGGAGGCACACTTCCATGCGGATATAGGTGCGCCCGCATTTTTCCGCATAATAGCGCAGCTTTTCCAGTAATGCCTGCGCTTTTAAATACTCCCCAAGCGAAAGGTAGCAGCGCACTTTCGTAAGATAACGGTAACGATTTAAAATACAGAACTCTCTGTCTTCGTCCGGGGCCCGCCCCATCCACGCCAGCACCGCCTTCCTGTCACCCCGGTAAAGGGCAAGACGGCACCGCAGGGCTGCTATGTTTGGTAAAAGCTGCACCGCCCCCTGTCCTATGACACTTTTTTCAAAGGAAGCAAGGACTTCCCCTGCCGTCTGTATCTGCCCCTGAAGGGTGTCAAGCCGTACCTGAAGGCCCACGGCGGCAAAGACGATCTCCGCCATACCCCCGCCCTCCGCCTCCATCTTCGCACGGGCAAGAAGCGTCAGGACTTCGTAGGTATCCCCGCCTTTTTCATAAAGGCTCTCGCCTAAGGCCGCTTTCACAAGCCCTTTCCCGTACCGTCCCAGCACCCGCTCCACCAGTTTCCCGATGGTTGCTGCAAGATTCCGATCTTCCCTGCTCCAGTGACAGAAGTCCTTGCCCCCGTTCATGGTGCTTGGGCAATTGGCTGTCACCGAAAATTCCGGCAAGCTCATCCCTTTATCAAAGATCAGGGAGGGCATTTTCTTCATGATCCCGATCATGTCCGCGCTCCCCCGGTGGGGCAGCGCGATGTCGAGGTAGGCAAGACGGCTTATTGCCTCCCGCCTGCGTCCGCCTTTCGCGGCTGATGCAAAACCTTCCAGCTTTTTATACCAGTATTCGCTTTCCTCCTCCTGGAGCAGCAGGGAATAGAGCATGCTCATCCCCGCCATCAGTATCGGGCTCTCCTCCAGTTCCTTTTCTTCCATCTGTAAATAATAATGGCGCAGTTCAAAGTAATGACCGTTGCCAGGGTTCAGCCGCGCATTCCTGATCAGTAACTCCCTGATTCGTTCCTTATTGCCGCACTGTTCAAACATGGCAAGGGCAGGCACGATCTGCCCCTGCATCTCATAATACAGCCCCGCATTATACACATGTCCTGCCCTCTCTTGGGGGCTGTACTCCTTTGCCGCCCGTCTGCGCAGCGCCCTGATAAGCTGCGGCCGCAGGCGGTATACGCCGTCCTCGCAGAAAATGAAGTTCCCGGTCTCCACCGCCCTCTCCAGAAGCTCCGGCGCATGGCAATTCCCCGTGACCATCTCCGCAAAGGGCAGGGTAAATTCATCGGCAATGCTCACCTGCATCAAAAATTCCAGAAGATCGCTGTCCCACTGTACCATCACGTGGCTTTCCAGATACCCCGCAAATGCCTCCGCGATCTCCTGCTCCAGCTTTGGACCGGGGCACAGACCCTCCAGCATCTTAAGGGCGGCATGGCGCACGATATAGGCATTACCCCGGCTTCTTTGCGATACAAAAGCCAGCTCTTCCTCCGTGATGTCTAGCCCCTGGGACACCATGTAGGCGGCGGTCTCCTTTTCCTTAAGCCGAAGATCATCCTCCGTGATGACGAGTAATCCTCCGCCCACATAAGACGGCATCAGCCAAGCCGGGATGGGGCTGCGGCAGATTAGGATGAGCCATACATCCTGCCGTTTTATGAGAGAAAGGACAGCCCTGCGCCCCTCTGCATCTTTCAGCAGGTGCAGGTCATCCACAGCCGCCACCGTCCGGATTTCCGCCTCTTTTCCTCTTCCGTCCTGTGCTGCCTCCAAAAGACCTGCAAAATCCTCTGCACAGGAAATATAACGGTACCTGCGCTTTGATAAGTACTGCTTCACCAGTTCCGTTTTCCCATAGCCGGTTGCCCCATAGATATAGACCGTCTTCCCATGCCTTTTTGCCGCCCGCAGTTTCTTTAATGCGGCCTCCGGCACTATATACCCTTTATCCAACTGACTTTCCCCCTTCAAAAGTCTGAGACTGCCACACCCTTCAGGTTATCCCCAGATCAAAAAAGGACTAGCTATACTGCTTGCTTAACAGATTGTGCGCTTTACCCATCTTCTTCAACCTTCATTTCCATAAAATTTTCACGTCACAGATGCAGGATGTATCAAAGCTACGCTTTATTTTACGCCACTTCTTCTGTTAAGTCCACTCTCCAAACGGATAGTCTGGGGCACTTTTTTTGTTTTTTCAAAAAAGTTTCAAAAAAATTTTATAATTTCTCTTGTTATTGATCCAATTTCGTTCTGATTTATATTCATTTATATATTATTCCCCTGTACGATTCAAACATAATAAAAGGCCAATCCATACGAGACAGAATGACCTTTTCGGGCAAGATACGCTTGCCTTGCAATATCAACAAAAATGCAGCATATAGACACAGCCCCATTGAAATCTTTAAAAGTAACATTGCCAATCGATGCCTTCCGTAGTAAGCATATTCAGAAAACTCTGTTCCACAGAATATGCTGCATAGGCAATAAGATACGGTTCGCACCCTCCCTGAACAGCTAAAATGCAGAACATAATCATCTCCCCTCGCGCCAGATCAAGTCCTGTTCGGGCATAATAATCCCTATAACAATTTGCCGCTTCATCAATAATCAGATATTATATTGCGGAAATACGGAACCGTTCATAAAATTCTCCAAATCATGACATTTATACAAAGAAAAGCCCGCAAACACTGATGTTTGCGGGCTTTTTCAAACTCCCCGAGTTGGGCTCGAACCAACAACCCCACGGTTAACAGCCGTGTGCTCTACCATTGATACACTTACATACCGGAAAATCTCTTTCATAAATTATTCAAGTTGCTTTCAATTTCTTATTTGCTTTCAGAATTGCTTTCAATTTTTCGCTTGCTTTCAAGATTGCTTTCAGTTTTATAATCCAGTAATCCTATAATTGGTTGCAACTGATTCTTTCTGCTTTTGCAAAACTCCAACCTCAATCAATCTATTCAAATACCCTACCGTAGTAGTCGTACCCTTTCCGCAAATTGTTTCTGCTGTTGCACGGTCAATTTCATCATGAGTTTTAAAATATTCAATAATTGGGTATATTTGTTTCTTCTCTCTCTCGCTTAACTTTTGGCTGCATACGTCTAACATATACTCATATATTTTCTTTCTGTCTTCCATGGTTTCTTTTTCTTCTTCTGTCATCTCTCTGAAAGCATTGCCCAACAATGGATTTCCACGATCATCAGTTAGCCGATATCCATCTGAAGTTAAAATGTAGAATGTTTCTTCTATCATTTGATTTTCTTTTACAGCCTTATTTTCGCTAAGAATTTTTAGATACTTTTCGCATGCGAATGAATTGATAGTTATCCCAATATCTGTTTTTTCTAAAATAGGTAATTTAGCATTTATTTTCTCACATTCAACTCGTACCTTCCAAAAGCCTCTTCCCCAAGATTCTATCTCCCCAGCCCGGTAAAACACATCTGCGATTTTAGGATTATATGGCACGGATTCATGCTGCTGATATAAGGAAGCGCCTATCGGAATACTCTCAGGCCATTTCCCGACATTAAAAATCTTAATATGGTCTTCATATACGGAAATCTGTATTGGCGTGCCTTTCTCGTATTGCTTATGGTTAACAGGGTTCAACAACAGCTCTCTGATGATTTCACCAGGAAGCATATATGTCTCCATTCTCTGTAACTTATCATAAGAAATCAAAGCTTTGAAATACTTCGTATATAATACATCCATCGCTCTGTCAGCCTGCGTAATCAATGGTCCATGAATATCGTCCTTATATATAATATCTGCATCTCTATTCTTTCCATATGTCCCCGCCGGTGCAAAAAAAGCTATTTTAATATATGCCCCTGTAACATACTGTTCAGGATCCGGATGAAACAAAAGAATTGCAGCGCGGGTCAAGTAGTTTCCATCATATAGTTTAAGGTTTTTAAGCAGAACTTCATCTGACACATCTACTTCAGATTTACTCATCCTGCTATTCTTAACAGCTTTAGAACGAAAAGCATTTAACGCATTCTTATCAAGATCTTCCACAGAAACTCCTGGTATGGGAACTGAATCCCATGTTTTTCCTGCACGCTCTAACAAAAAACTCTGCAGTTCAAATCCCTGCAGTTCTCTAAGCGTAGAGCCTGACCTTTTATAATATTTCCCATCACAGCTTATTGCAAAAGGATAGCGTTCAATCGCTATACTAATATAATCAAGCCTTCCTTCTTGATTAAAATAGATTGGGGTTTCTTTTTCTAATCTTAAAATAGCCTGTTTGCATCTTTTAATTTCTGTTTCACCGCAATTATCAATTATCTCTGAATTAATTTTGCCACTTGCATATTTATTTACAAGTTTTTCAGATATATTGATTGGAACATTATTCCCATACCTGATATTAACTCCCTGCCTGTCTGCATGATGTATTTTTATACTTGCAACAATCCCTAATTTGTCATTGATCTTATTAGGCAAGGATTCAAGAAGAATTCGGGAATCTTTAAGTCCAACAACATATCCGTCATCATTGACTCCCACATAAAGGATTCCTCCATCCATATTTGCATAACCACATAACCACTTTAAAAAATCATCATTCCAAGACCATTTCCACTCAGTATATTGATTCTCTCCTTCAGATATATCCAAATCTCTGTTTTCGTATATACCCATTTCTCTGTCCATTCTTCCTTACTGCCCATCCTTCATTAAAACATACTCATTTATCTCAAACACTTATAATTCCGAATACTCAAATACAGCGCGCTCCCGCTTCATTTATAAGTTACTTTTTACAGTTCAAAATTTTTTCTAATAATCCCTGTTTTCAATATACTCTACCACAGAAAACTGATATATAACCTTTACAGATACTTTATCTTTTGCTGCATATTTCTTACCTTGTTTTTCAAGAAAAAATACACAAAAACCTGTAAACAACCGCGTCTACAGGTTTTGCTAAACTATTCTCCTAACTCCCCGAGTTGGGCTCGAACCAACAACCCCACGGTTAACAGCCGTGTGCTCTACCATTGAGCTATCGAGGATTATTCTATTAATCGAAAGAAACACTAACTATATTA
>Ga0137308_100912_pt1 | contig 36871 bp, 31 predicted proteins | sample Inofrocosms_June_FD_97181 | JGI IMG/M metagenome (GOLD analysis project Ga0137308, IMG submission 97181) | Mouse cecal microbial communities from Vienna, Austria - N-Acetylneuraminic and N-Acetylglucosamine D2O microcosms_June | ecosystem: Host-associated > Mammals > Digestive system > Large...
CAAATATTCATCCACATTTTCCGACGACACAATCTTAAAGGGCACATACACATCTTCTATTTCCGCCGGATTTTTTCCGTTTTTAAGCTGTTCAAAAATATCTGCCCCGGCCTGGGCCTGCGCTCTCGCATCCTGCAATGCCGTCATCGCCATCTCCCCGTTTTTGACAGACGTGAGCGCATCATCGCTGCCATCCACACCGAGAACAAGGATCCCATCCAGACGCCCAGCCGATTTTAACGCCTCCACAACGCCGAGCGCAGCATCGTCGTTCTGACAGACAATGGCATCGATTACATCGTAGGACATCAGACAGTCTTCCGCCGTGCGCATCCCCTGATCCTTGGCGTTTTTCACATTGTACTCATCCATGATGGTAATGTCACTGCGTGCCGCCAGTGCATCTGTCAGCCCCTGTTTTCTGTCAATATACTGCTGGTCATTCGGCTCGCCTGTAAAATACAGAATTTGTGCATTTTCCGGAAGAACCTCACAAAGGTAATCCCCCTGCGCCTTACCCGCATCCACATTGGGAGAACCCACATAGATATACCCCTCATAGTCTTCTCCCCCGGAAACCTGTGTCAGGAAAGAAATATAGGGAATGCCGGCTGTCTTTGCAGCCTCCAGAGCCGGTACAGAACCGTCCAGGTCATTGCTGATCGCAGAAACCACTTTTGCATTCTGCACGATAAAATCATCCACCTGGCCGTTCTGCACGTTGGTGTCACCCGCCGCATCCGTAACCATGATCTGGATGCCCTTCGCTTCCGTCTCCTCCTTCAAATAAGAGCGGAACTTCGCGCAGTAATTATATGTGTCACTGTTATTCGCAAAACCTACCAGAAAGTCGCCTCCTGATGCCGCCTCCCCATCTGCCTCAGCCGCATCTTCCTCCGCAGACATCGCCTCGTCCGCAGCCGGCGTCTGCGTCTCCTGCGTTCCGATATCACCTTCTCCTCCACATCCTGTCAGCCATGCGGCTGCAAGCACTACCGGCAGTAAACCTCTTAACACTTTCTTTTTCATAATGTCTCCTTTCCGTGCTTTGGCACATAAGATAATGTTGTGTTACCTGCTCTTTTTGTTTTCTTTCGTCTTGATATCTATAATTACCGCTCCTGCAATCAGCAGACCTTTTACGATGAGCTGATACTGCGTGGAGACGTGAAGCAGGTTCAAAATATTATTGATGAGTCCTACAATGACAGAACCGATCAAAGCGCCTGTGACCGTACCGATTCCGCCCAGGAAACTGGTGCCGCCCACGATAACCGCCGTGATGGCATCAAATTCATAGCCGCTTCCCACAGAGGGCATACCCGCCATCAGTCTGGACATCAGGACCACTCCTGCCAGGCCGGTCAGAGCTCCGCTTAAGGTAAATATCATCCGTTTCTTTCTGTTCACATTGATTCCTGACGCAATGGCAGTCTTTTCACTGCCGCCGATGGCATAGATACATGTTCCGAATTTCGTGTTTTTCATCAGCACCGCTATGATCACAACCACAATGACCATGATGATTACCGGCACCGGAATCCCAAGCACAGCTCCCTGTCCGAGGAACCGAACCTTGTCCACGCCTCCGATACTCTGCCCGTTGGTATAAAGCTGCACCACACCCTGCAGCACATTGGTCATGGCAAGCGTCGCAATAAAAGGCTGCAGCTTAAAGTGTGTGATCATAAACCCATTGATCCATCCACACACTACGCCAATGAAAATGCCCGTAAATACAGCCAGCGGCACATTACCTGTGGTCGAAAGCACTCCTGCCGCAAAACACATGGATGTGGTGCACAAAAGCCCCGCCGACAGATCAATCATACCCGAGACAATCAGCATGGTCTCTCCACAGGCAATGATCGTGACAACCGAAATCTGCTTTAAAATATTGATCAGATTCTGGGGTTTGAGAAAATTGCCATTGATCATCGCAGAAGCAATGAACAAAATAATAAGTATTAAAACAATCCCATATTTTCTATATATTTCATCTGCTTTTCGCTTTTTCATCTGTCCGCCTCCACTATCATTTTCATAATTTTATCCTGTGTTGCCTCCCCGCTTTCCAGAACCCCGATCTTCTTTCCCTGTGCCATGACGGCCACCCTGTGGCTCATGGAAAGCACTTCCGGCATATCTGATGAAATCAGCAAAATAGCCAATCCCTTTTCCGCCAGTTCTGTGATCAGTTTATAGATTTCCTGTTTGGCTCCCACATCAATTCCTCTGGTAGGCTCATCTAAAATCAAAACTTTGACATCGCGCACCAGCCACTTGCCAAGCACTACTTTCTGTTGGTTACCGCCGCTCAGATTTCCCACCAGGGTTTCCGCATTCGGCGCTTTGACCGCCAGACTGCCGCATATCCCTGTGACAGCCTCATGGATCTTTGGTCGCTGCCAGACCCCCCATCTCGTGAACAGGTCGCCGTTTGGAAGCATGATATTTTCCCGAATTGACCTTACCCCCACAAACCCATAGGATGCCCGGTCCTCTGTAGCCATAACCACGCCTGCCGATATGGCATCCTGCGTGGAGCGAAAGCGGCAGGGCTTCCCGTACATCTTTATGGTTCCAGATGTGGGCCGGTCCAGACCGAAAACAGCTCTGGCAATTTCACTTCTGCCGGCCCCCATCATGCCTGCAAACCCTAAAATTTCCCCCTCTCTGATAGAAAAGGAAATGTCCTCAAATCCTTCTCCCGTCAGCCCTTCTACCTGAAGAACCACTCTGTCTCCATGCGGTTTGACGGGTGGATAAATCTCCTGAATATCCCGTCCCACCATGAGGGAAATCAACTTTTCTTCACTCACATCCCGCAGGGAACCTGATCCCACCCACTTGCCATCCCGCAGCACTGTGTACTCATCGCACAGAGAAAATACCTCTTCCAATCTGTGGGATATGAATACAAAGGCAATGCCCTGATCTCTCAATTCTCTGACTTTCTGGAAAAAAATCTCCGTTTCCTTATTTGTCAGGGCAGATGTCGGTTCATCCATGATTATCACTTTGCTGCCCCTTGAGATCGCCTTTAAAATTTCAATCATCTGTCTGGACGCAACACTCAGATCCCCCATTTTCATCTCCGGGTCAAAATGCAATCCTATCATCTGCATCCACTCAGCCGTCTTTTTACTGCGCTCCTTCTTATTCAGAAACCCGCCCTTTTGCAAAGGTTCCCGTCCCAGATACAGATTCTCCGCAATGGTCATCTCCGGCACAAAGTTCAGTTCCTGAGAAACAATGGAAATTCCATGTTCAAAGGCATCCCTCTCGCTTTTCATATGAATTTCCTGCCCATTGACCAGAACAGCGCCCTCGTAACTCGTGTAAGTTCCTGACAGAATTTTCATCAGAGTGGATTTTCCGGCGCCGTTCTCACCTACCAGAGCATGGACACTTGCAGTCTTTAACCGTAAATTGACTTGATCAAGCGCCACCACACCCGGAAACTCTTTTCTGATATTTCTCAATTCAACAACCGTTTTTTGATCCACATTATCCCTCCCCTTTTTTGTTGAAACGCTTTATCATTACTCCTTTACTTACATCTCTCCTTCGTGGCTTAAGTATATAATATTAGGATTAATTGTGCAATATATCTTTTCTGATTTTCATATTTTTGTCTATTTCTCACATTATTTCTACGGCTTGAAATTTGCTAAATCGTTTTATCATTTTTCCATTTTGTCTATTTTTCCGATACATAGAAATCAATCAGAAACAGACGGCCCGGGAAAGCTTTTCCGTCGCCGCCCACCGGCCCCGCAAAAAGCTATGCACAAAAACAGACGGGAACCATATAGCATTCCCGCCTTGCAATATATTTATGATGTATTTCACAGCTCCCTCTCGACCGCGCTGCCCCTGCGCAGCAGATCCGGCTTGTAGAAAACCTTTTTCCGCTCCGTATTTTCCGATTCCCCAAGCAGCTCAATGAGCGCTCTGCCAATAAAGCTTCCCATCTCCACGCTGGGAACGCGCACCGTCGTCAACGGTGTCTCCATGATATCCGCAAAGGGAACATTGTCAAATCCCACCAGGGAAATGTCCTTCGGGATGCGTATCCTGTAATTTCTCGCGGCCCGGTAAATTCCAAATGCCATCTCATCGTTTGAGGAAAAAATCGCGCTCACCCGCTGCCCCATCAGATAAGAAAAGGCTTCGTAACCGCTGTCCATAGAATAATCCCCATAATAAACGAGCTTCTCATCATAGGGAACCCCAAATTCCTCCAAAGCCTGCCGGTAGCCTTCAATTCTTTCCTGCGTCACATAATAAAACTGGTCTCCTGCCAGACAGCCGATTCTTCTGTGCCCCAGCTCCAGAAGATGTCTCGTGGCAAGAAATCCTCCCTGCCGGTAATCAAAACAGACATCTGCACCCGGGCAGTCAAACCCATAGTCATCCATCGTAATAACCGGTATCCCCAGCCCTTCCACATTCTTCCGCAGATTTGAAAGTTCCTCCTGTTTATCCGTCTCCAGCGGTCTCGCCCAGACAAGCGCCGCCACATTCTCCGAAGCGATCTGGTTAATGAGCTTAAGCCCTGCATCCTGCGTCCGTTCCTCCAGAATGTGGCTGATCAGGGAATACCCTGTTCCGGACAGCTCCCTGTTGACCGCCATAAAGAGCGCCGCAATATGTGTGTTTCGCACATCATTCATCACGATACCGATCATCCGGCTTTTGCGGTTTACCAGACTGAGCGCCGCCCTGTTTGGATGATAGTTGAGACGCGCTGCCGCTTCTCTCACCTTCTGCCTGGTATCCTCCGAAATGCGGCTCGGCTTATCCGATAGCGCCATCGACACCGCCGAGACGGAAACACCGCATTCTTTCGCTACATCTTTAATTGTCGCCCTCATTTTCCGCACTCCCTTTGCTGAAGCAGACTGCCGCACTCTGCACAGACATGGTGCGGTATCTTGATTATACGGCAGGGAGTTATACTTTTGCAACATGCAAGCCCCCTTTTCCAACCGCGCCCCCTCTTACGCACATTATATCTGTCATTTATTAATATTTCGTATGTATTATCTGATTATTTGATTTCATTTTACATATTTTCTGTGATTTATCTTTCCTTTTTTTGAAAAATCTGCTAAAATAGGGTTAAGGAAACGGGATTCCTGCCGATATCCTTAACAGAACAAGGAGTTCGCTGTGCTAAAAGGATATGGCCATATCGAAGTCATGCACAAATATGAATCCAAGGAGGGATCACCGCAATCTATGCAAATGAATGGACTTATAAAGTGGAAGCGGTTATGGCGGTCACCCCGGTGAAGAAGGCAGCTTCTGACAAAAATCGCCAGTCCAAGCAGAACCCATCCCAGGCTTTCGCCAAGAAATTCTTTGCCGAAGCGCTGGATGAGGCCTTTGAGAAGGAAAAGAGTCGAAATATCGAAATCAGAACGACCGGGTACACGAAAAACGCCCTTCCTTTTCAGAATTTTGTAAATTTACGGGAATATTCTTAGAATTGCAAAAAATACAGAAGAAATCAGAAACCTCAGCGCGTCCGGTCTGAGGTTTCTGATTTTTATATGCGCAGCCGCTTGTTTTTCTTTGCAGGCTGTTAAACTCGCACTCTTTTTTCTTTTGCGTCAAATGATATAGTTCCCGCTTTGCTCCCCGTGCCACGCAACCAGATCCGCCAGTGTCACACGATCCACCACATCGCTGACCGCCTGGTTCAGCATCTGCCACAGCCGCAGGGTAACGCAGCCCTCCTGCCTTTCACAGGCGTTGACCTCATCTTCCAGACAGGCCACCGGGGCAAGCGACCCTTCCGTCAGTCTGAGAATCATGCCTGCCGTGTACTGCGCCGGATCTTTCATCAAATGATATCCGCCCTGCGGCCCTCTGACGCTCTTCACATAGCCCGCCTTATTCAGTATAGCGATAATCTGTTCCAGATATTTTTCCGAGATCTGCTGCCTGGCCGCAATATCCCGTATTCTGATCGGATCGCCGGTATCATAAACCGCCAGATCCAGCATCAGTCTGAGCGCATATCTGCCCTTTGTGGAAATTTTCATCCCCTGCTCCCCCTTCCTGTCCGCCAAAACCGCTGTCTCAAATCTTCCATTTTCCTATCGTCTTAATATGCTTTATCAAAGTTATATAATAAAAGAAAAAGCCTGTCAACCTATGCTTTGAACATGTGAGAATCAGGGAAAGCATAAATTAGAAAAACAGGACTATTTTCCCATTTCACCTATTAAGAAATTTCTGCCATCGGGCGATATATAATATAAGAGGTGAAGTCCGAAAACCTCCCGACGGGTAAACGGATTTACAGTGTAAACAGGTAAAGCTAAGGAGGGCAAAAACATGAATAATATGAACGGTGTCAACAGCTATAATGCCATGCAGAAGAACCTTTACAGCACGGCATCCCAGAGCAGAAGGACTGCCAAAGCTGACAGCAGGACCACCGACGAAACCAAAAAGACAAACAGCAATTCCGTACAGCTGAGCGACAAGGCGAAGGCTCTTTTGCAGGAGTTGAAGAAAACCTATAACAATGCAGACATCTATGTTGCCGAATATGAGACCGATGAGGAGGCTGCTGAATATCTCTCCCGTGGTTCCAAGGATTTCAGTATACTGATTGATCCCGAAGAACTTGAGAAAATGGCCAACGATGACGAAGTGAAGGAGAAGAACCTCTCCCTTCTGGATGAATCCCTTGGCAAGCTCAGCGATATGAAGGAAGAGTTAAAGGAAACCGGCCGCGAAGATGAAATCGTAACACTCGGCGTAAACATCGGCAAGGATGGACAGGTATCCTACTTTGCGGAACTCGAAAAATCCGGTGAGCGCACGAAGGAATTCGTGGACAAAATGCGCGAGGACAAAAAAGAAGCCGCAAAGGAAGCGGAAGCTGAAAAAGCCGGTAAAGCGCAGGACAAATACAATTATGAGCACAGCAAGCGGGCTACCATATCCGCTAACAGCGTAGAAGATCTGCTCGAAAAGATTAAAAACTTTAGCTGGGACAGTGTAAAAGAAGAGACAACCATTCCCATGCCCGGAAAGAATTTCGATTTCACCGTCTAACCAGATCGAACAAGTTCGATCTATTGAAACATTCTACACACAAAAGAACCGCTCTCTGGCGATAACGCGGAGGGCGGTCTTTTTATTGTCCTAAAATCTCTTGATCTTCTTTGTGGTATTCTTTTCAAACTCCGTATCGCGCAGTTTCACGCTTACCACGCGCTTATACAGGGGTGCCTTGTCATTGTACGCATCGACAATTTTCCGGATCTCGCCCTCCACATTCTTGATCTTTTTCCTGGAAGCATACTCCAGATCGGGGAAAATCTCCGCCTCAATCACACCGTCCTTCTCCCTCACAAGAATCTCCTGCACGAGACGCGCGGCGCCGATCCTGTTTTCCAGCTCCTCCGGGGAAACATTCTCTCCGTTTGGCGTGATAATCAGATTCTTCTTTCTTCCCGTGAGGAAAAGGAATCCGTCCTCGTCCACATATCCCAGATCTCCCGTCCGAAGCCAGCCGTCCACCAGTGTTTCCGCTGTCTCCTCTGGCATTTTGTAATATCCCTGCATGACGCTTGAACCTCTCACCCAGAGCTCCTCGTCCACCACTTTTACCTCACAGTTCGGCATACATTTGCCAATAGAGCCATCCTTTTTATCGTTGGGACAGTTGGAGCTGATCACCGGCGCACATTCCGTCATGCCGTACCCCTGCAGAATGGTAATTCCGTACTTTTCAAACCGTTTCAGGTAATCGGGATTTAAGTATGCGCCGCCGCTGCATATGGTATGAAGCTGTTTTCCAAAGACCTTGGCTTTTATGATGGGCGCCGGGAGCCAGTCGGTCTCCTCCAGCTTCTTTGCAAAAGTCTCAATCATAAGCGGCACCATAAGGATGATGTTCGGCTCAAAGAGTTTGATATTTTTTAACACCCGCAGCAGGGAATCGTTGATGCAGATCACCGTTCCCAGAGACATGCCCTTTAAAATATCCATGCTCAGGCAGTAGGCATGATGAATCGGCAGCACCGAAAGCAGCACCATCCCCGGTTCAAAACCCATATCCTGCGCCGTGGCATTCTCCGCCAGGTTCCTGTGGGTCAGCATCACACCCTTGCTCTTTCCCGTGGTGCCCGAGGTAAACATGATGGTGGCCAGATCTTCCGGCTGCGGGCTGTGGGCATAGCCCGGCTCCTGCCCGCGAATCAGCTCTTCGAAAAGAATGGTTCCTTCCGGCACATCCGCCGCAGATGCCCCCGGCTCAGTGGCAATCCGGCATTTCAAATTCGGGCATTTCTCCATCGAAAGCTCCGCCACCGCCGCGCGCGCCTTATCATACACCAGCACTGTCGCATCCGCCCGGTCGATCAGCTCGCACAGATCTTCCGCCGGAAGGTTTGCATCCAGCGGCACCGCCACGCTGCCGCCATTCACCGTGCCGTAGTAAGAGACAAGCCACGGATAAGAGTTGTCTCCCACAATCGCTATGTGGGAGCCCTGTTCGCCGAGGCTTTCAAGCGCCGCCGAAAAGCGCTCGCTGTCCTCCCGAATCTGCCGGTAGGTCTTCGCCTCTACGACCGTCTCTTTTTTGCCGTTTCCTTTATCTCTCTTCGCCTTGTAGCGCACCGCATCCTGAGAGCCGTACGCCTCAGACGCCTTGACTAAAATTTCTCTAATCGTACTACTAAATTCGTTCATACTTCCTTCCATTCCGAAGCGTCCTGTGCCGGGAGCCGCAGTCATCCTCTCATATACTATCCTGGGTCCGGAAACATTTGTAACGCTTCTGCACAACTTCCCTATGAAAAAACAAAGCCATCAGATCTGTTTTCCATCTGTTACAAGCTCTCGAGGTAATCCACCGCCTCCTGCACGGTGCGGATGCCTGCTGCCTTCTCCTCCTCGATCTCCACCTCAAACGTATCTTCCACCTCGCCGAGCATACTCATAAAATCAAAGGATGAAAAACCCAGATCCTCCATAAACCGGGACTCCGGCCTGATATCTTCCCTCTTCACTTCCACATAGTTCATAATGATTTTTGCCAACTGATCAAACATATCCTGTCAACCGCCTTCCTAAATTAATTTGATGATATCGCCAATCTTCATATTCGGGTTTTCCGTCCCTTTGAACATAATCTTACACAAATAATAGTAGAAACGCTCCAACGTCTCACGGCTTACCGCCGCCACCTGATGCTCGAAATTGAAATCCAGTCCGTTGTCATCGGAACGGTGCATCACCGTCAGATACATCGCCTGCGTAGTCGCTCCGTTTGGATACCATTTCGTCTTATATCGGATATCCCCAAGCTGATCTAAACCTTTTTCCTTCAAGGTCAGGGGCTGATAGGTCAGGGACATGGGTTCGTAAGTTGCGCCCTGCGGTGTATGGTAGAGTCTGCTTCTGTAACCGAAGTACTCCACAGGATTGTAATTCGTGTGGCGGAACACTTCGTTCTGCCCGTTGCGGATGGCAAGGATGCCTTCCATAAAAGTCTGGTCTTTGGAGAGAATGGTCCGAAACGGGAAGGAATGGATTCGGGTTCCGCCCGACTTCTTCTCCATAAGGGTTGCCCTTCTGGCATACGCCACGTTGATGGACACATCATCGTTGTCATTCATCTTCTGCAGATATGTGCGGATTCCCATGATCAACAGACACTGCAGGGAAATATGCTGCTCTTCGCAAAAACGCATCAGTCTCCGGGTCGGCTCCTCCTCCAGATGAAAAATGTCGAGTGCGGAGTCCACTTTTGCGGTTGCAAAAAAGGCCGCCCTTGTTCCGGGAAACTGTTTTCTCGCCGCCTCCAGCTGCCCCGGCCCCTCGATGCCGTTAAAGATCGGCTCCGACTCTCCGATCAGCTTCTCAAAATATTCCCTGTCTCTGGCCTGCGCTCTGCTTCCCGCCTCGTAAGCCAGATCTTTCTCCAGCTGCTCTGTAAAGGAGCGCATGTCTGACGGATAGGCAACTCCCTCAAATTTGGCATTACAGTAAAGCTCGATCACGTCCCGCAGGAAACAAATCAGGGACTGTGCGTCCAGCAGCATATGGTCACCCAGCACGTAGAGACCCTGACAGCCGTCCGGCGTCTTAATCATCACCACCCGGTTCATGGGACTGTCCTCTCTCTGGAACGGCACCCGGGTCCATCCTGTCATAATCTCGGCCGCTTCCTCCATCGTTTTGCCCGTGAAGTCCACATACTCGATATCCCGCTCTTCCTTCTCCGCCACATACTGGTACCACTGCTCTTCCTTCTTATCGTAAGCAAAACGTACCCGCATGGACTCACAGCGCTCATACGCCTTGTAAACCGCCCGTTTCAGTTCCTCGATATCCAGTTCGTATTCAATTGTCAAGCTGGTTCCAATGTTTACAACCTCTTTCTTCGGGCAAAAATCCATATAGAAAATATGGAACTTCTGCGCCACTGTCAGAGGATAAGTCTTCTGACCCTTTCTTGTTTTCATAGCTTCCTCCTTCATTCTGCTTCCATGATTCCACATTGCGGGATCTCAGAATCCACGGACGATCAGGCGCGTCCTGGAGAATGCCCGTTTTCCGGGCATTCTCCTAGGTGAAACGGAGTTGCGAAGCAACTCCTAGAAGTTCTCCGCAAAACAGCCTCTGCTGTGAGCGGCCAGAACTTCTTTTCACTCTAGTACTTCGCCGATAAACTCCGTCAACGCCTCCTCATAGCTTTCCATGTCTTTGTAGTAGCTCTCCGCGTGGGCGGCTCCCTCTATAATGAGCTTGCGCTTCTTTGAACCACAATGCTCATAGATCTCATCACACATGCTGCACGGCACAAAGGTATCATTTCCGCCGTGGATAAACAGGATCGGCACCTCAGCCTTCTCCACCTCCCGCTTTGCATTACATTCGTCCATACCGTAGCCCGCAAGCTTCCTGTTCACAAGATCCGCACCCGGAATCAGCGGAAAAGCCGGCAGATGGTACATGGAGTGCAGCACATGGGTAAACACTTCTTTCGGGGAGGTAAAGCCGCAGTCGGAAACAATACCCTTCACCTGCTCCGGCAGCGAAAGACCGCTCAGCATCAGAAGTGTTGCCGCTCCCATAGATGTACCGTGGAGAAGAATTTCCGTCTCCTCACCGAGCTCTTCAACCGCCCATCTGACCCACCCAAGGGCATCCTGTCTGTCGAGACATCCAAAACCGATATATTCTCCTTCGCTTGCGCCGTGGGCCCTTGCATCGGGCAGCAGCATGGCAAATCCCCTCTTCTGATAGTAATCCGACAAGCCGATATAGTCAGACATCCCCTGGCTGGTGTAACCGTGGAAGCAGATCACAAGCTTCTGTCTCCCCTGCTGATCCTGCGCCGGAAAATAAGTGGCATGGAGCTTCAGTCCGTCAAAACTCGTCTGCCACACATCGTTATGAGGGCGTTCCATCATGGCCTCTTTTCGCCCCTCAATGAGCGGCATGTACTGGTTCCAGTCCGTGCCTGCCATCTTCATGGTGCGCTCGGTTTTCGCCCTGCCGCGCTTCATGGTACGCCCATAAAAATAGGCGATCTCCCCGCCGCAGACTGCCGCCAGAAGCCCTGCTCCCAGCATTGCTTTTTTTAATATTCCCTTCTTTTTCTTCATTTCTTCTTCGCCTTCTTTTCCGCCTTTTTCATCTCACGCTGTTTGGCTTCAATGATCTCCTTTAAGCGCAGCGCCTTGTCAATATTGCCTTCCACCTTAAGTTTCTGGGTCGTGAACGCCCACACCGGATCCATCTCGCCTTCCGCGATCTTTATGAGCACATCGGGCGCGCAGATAAACCTGGCATCCCTGTCGTAATATTCGTAAGGCTCCACATAGAGCACCCCGTCCTTCACTTCCACATAGAAAGCGCCTCCCGCCTCCTCATCCTCAATGTCAAACTCAAAAGCCAGATGCTCGTGGATGTCGCTCACATCCGCACCCATGAATCTTCCCTTAATGTCGTAAAAAAAATCCGCATAAGTCATTTCCCTTTCCTCCTGACGGAGCCGTCCGCTCCAAACTCACTCATTTCCTATTTTTCGACCAACGGTCGATTTTATCCTTTCTAACAATACCATATATTTCGACCAGCGGTCAATACGTTTCAAAAATAATTTTACGCAATCTTGTCATGTTGATTGTCCACACCGCTAATCTGTGATACAATCGACACAATAAACACCCATTTATTTACCGGCAAAGAAAGGCGCTTCACTATGGCAGACACCCAGAAATATGACAGAATTTTAGATGCGCTGCAGCAGCTTATGATCGATGAGAGCATACAGAATATCTCTGTCAGCGACATTGCCGCCAAAGCGGGCATTGGCAAAGGCAGCATCTATTACTATTTTCCTTCAAAAGAGGCAATTTTAGACGCGCTGATCAGAAGAAATTACGAAGCTCCCTTACAGACGGCAAAGCAGCTGGCTGACCAGACGGATATCCCACCCTTTACACGGATGGCCATGCTGTTTCAGGCCTGCCGCAGTTCGGCGGCGGCTTTCTTAAAACAGGGCAGTGAAAAAAGCAGAACCATCACCCTGCAGGAATCCGCTTACCTGCACCAGAAATATTTAAATTATCTGATCTCGGAATTGAAGCCAAACCTGGCAAAGATCATCAGACAGGGGATTTGTGCCGGTGAAATCCATTTTGACTTTCCAGAGGCGCTGGCTGAAATTGTACTGATCGTCCTTGGCGTAAAGCTGAACAACACGTTTCTCTCCACCACACCAGAGGACTGCGAATACACCATACGGGGACTAATTTCCCTGCTGGAGCAGGGCACCGGGCTTTCCGAAGGAACTTTAAGTTATCTGAACTTAACCGAATAACAAATCATCGCTCGGCAGCGATGATTCAGAGAATGCTTCGCATTCTCCCTGAATGTTTTACACGATTGCACTTTTCTATAGAATAACAAATCGAACGCTGTTCAATTGTGAGATCCGCTCTGCGGGCTCGAATAAAAAAGGAGGATCATACATGCAAGAAAATAACCTCACCGGGCGGCTGACACTGCCCACAGATGTGGATATGGTGGACGAAACCATACGGCTTAAAAATCTCTTAGGGGCGGACGCCCTGCGGGACTGTGACGGGACGGACATGCCTGAGGCGCTGTTGTCCCAGGACGCAAAAATCTACGCCACCTACTACACCACCAGAAAGGATAATGCCTGGGCTGAGGCAAATCCCGAAGAAATCCAGCAGGAATACCTGATCAGCGACCGGGTGACCGCCAGGGACAAAACCCTGCGCATCCGCCTGATGAAAGGGTTCCACACGCAGCAACTTAAGGTGAATACCATCGACGATCCCAAACGCTGGTGGGAAGTCATCGACAGGACCACGGGGGAAATTGTCTCCACGGACCACTGGCAGTACGACGAGAGCACAGGCGAAGTGGTGATCGACACCGTTCCCTATCATCAGTATACCGTAAGTTTTCTTGCTTTCCTGATCTGGGATCCCGTGCATATGTACAACTTTATCACCAACGACTGGAAGGACGCCCCGCACCAGCTCACCTTTGATGTGCGCCAGCCAAAGACACAGGCTTATGTGAAGGAGAAGCTACGCCGCTGGTGTGAGGAAAATCCCAGTGTGGACGTGGTGCGCTTCACGACCTTTTTCCACCAGTTCACCCTGACCTTTGACGACCAGAAACGGGAAAAGTTCGTGGAATGGTTCGGCTACAGCGCAAGCGTCAGCCCCTATATTCTGGAGCAGTTTGAAAAGTGGGCCGGCTACCCATTCCGCCCGGAATACATTGTGGACCAAGGCTACCACAACTCCATCTTCCGCAGCCCCTCAAAGCAGTTCTTAGACTTTGTGGAATTCCAGCAGATCGAGGTGAGCAGGCTTGCCAAAGAGCTGGTTGATATTGTCCACAGCTACGGCAAGGAAGCCATGATGTTTTTGGGCGATCACTGGATCGGTACAGAGCCTTTTGGCAAATACTTTAAAAGCATCGGACTGGATGCGGTGGTCGGATCCGTGGGGGACGGCGTCACCCTTCGCATGATCTCCGACATACAGGGCGTAACTTATACGGAAGGCCGGCTTCTGCCCTATTTCTTCCCGGATGTGTTCACCGAAGGCGGTGATCCCATAGGTGAGTCAAAAGACAACTGGCTGAAAGCGCGCCGGGCAATCCTGCGCTCTCCCGTGGACCGAATCGGCTACGGCGGCTATCTGAAACTGGCAGACGAGTGGCCCGGTTTTATTGACCGCATCAGTCAAGTCGTGGCGGAGTTCCGGCAGATCCATGCCAACATGCAGGGATCCCAGGCATACACCGCCCCCTTTAAGGTGGCTGTCCTCAACAGCTGGGGAAATCTGCGCCGCTGGATGGCAAACCAGGTGCACCACGCTCTCTGGTACCGCGAAATCTATTCCTATGTAGGTGTGATTGAGGCATTGAGCGGTATGCCCATCGATGTGGAATTCATTACGTTTGAGGAGATGAAACAGGGAATTGATCCGTCCATCCGGGTTATCATAAACGCCGGGGATGCTTACACCGCTTTCAGCGGCGGAGAGGTCTGGAAAGATCCCGAACTGGTCTGCGCCCTGCGCCGTTTCGTGGATGAGGGCGGCGGCTTTATCGGTGTGGGAGAACCCACTGCCTGCCAGTATCAGGGACGCTACTTCCAGTTGAGCGACGTTCTCGGCGTGGACAGAGAGCTTGGCTTCTCCATGAGCACCGACAAGTACAATGAACTGAACAGAGAACACTTTATTCTGGAAGATGTAACTGGCAGCATTGATTTCGGCGAAGGAAAGAGCCGCATCTATGCCCAGGGTGAAAACTACCAGATTCTCGATATGGACGGTAAGTACAGCCGCCTTGTGGTCAACGAATACGGCAAGGGACGCAGCGTCTACTTCACGGGGCTGCCCTACTCCCCGCAGAACTGCCGCATTCTGCTGCGGGCCATCTACTATGCAGCCCACAGAGAAGAAGAGATGAAAAAATACTACGTCACCGATGTGGAAACCGAGATCGCTGTCTTTGAAAAGACGGGGATGATTGCCGTGATCAATAACACGCAGGAACAGAAGAAAACCGACCTCTACATGGACGGTGTTCTCAAAATGCATCTCGATCTCGCTCCTATGGAACTCAAATGGATCAACTATAAAGAATAAAAACCGTACATTCTCCCGCCTTCTGTCTGTGCAGAAGGCGGGAGCTGCCGTAAAAAGAGATCCGTTTTTACAGTCAGTACAGACAATTTTCCAGACAGCCGCTGCAATCCATAGGGTACACCCCGTCAAAGCACGCCTTGCACAGAGGCAGGCCTCCCGTCATCTCCGAAAGATCTTCCATGCGCAGATAACCGAGAGAGTCCGCCCCGATCATCTCCCGGATCGTCTCCACACTGTAGTTTGCCGCAATGAGCTGGGAATCGGAAGGCACGTCAGTGCCGAAATAGCACGGATATAGAAAGGGCGGCGAGCTGATTCTCACATGCACTTCTCCCGCTCCTGCCTCCTTCAACATACGGATTAGCCTGGCAATGGTGGTTCCTCTCACAATGGAATCATCCACCAGCACAATCCGCTTGTCTTTTACCGCAGATTCCAGCACGCTCAGCTTCATGCGGACAGCGTCTTCCCGTTCCTTCTGGGTAGGCTTAATGAATGTTCTGCCTATGTAGCCGTTCTTATAAAACGCCTGTCCGAAGGCAATCCCGCTTTTCCGCGCGTATCCCTGCGCCGCCGGAAGCCCCGACTCCGGCACCCCCGTCACCAGATCCGCCTCCACGGGATAGGACTCTGCCAGCAGCTCCCCCGCACGGATTCTGGCGTCGTACACCCGCACGCCGTCCATCGTACTGTCCAGTCTGGCAAAATAAATATACTCGAAGATACAGTGGGCACACCGCTCCGCCTTCGGCAACATCTGCGACCGTATCTCCCCGCCGGAAATCGTGACTACCTCCCCCGGCAGAATATCCCGCACAAAAGAGGCCCCCACAGCATCCAGCGCGCAGGACTCCGAAGCCAGCACATACGTCTGCCCCCGTTTCCCAAGACAAAGGGGCTTCAATCCATAAGGATCCCGCACCCCGATGAGTTTTCTGGGACTCATAATAACCAGCGCATAGCCTCCCTTTATTTTCAAAGCCGTCCTGTATACCGCCTCCTCCACTGCCGCCGCGTGCACCCGTTCCCTCGCGATATGAAAAGCAATCACCTCTGAATCCGTGGTGGTGTGGAAGACCGCTCCGTTCTGGATCAGCTCCCATCTCAGTTCCGGCGTGTTGATCAAATTGCCATTATGGGCAAGCGCAAGCGTTCCCTTGATATAGGAGAGAACAAGAGGCTGGGCATTTCCTGCCACGGACGCCCCCGTCGTGGAATAGCGCACATGGCCAATGCCGAGATTCCCGTCCAGTTTTTCCAGAACCACTTTCGTGAACACCTCGCTCACCAGACCGAGATCCTTGTGAAAGCACACATTGCCCCGCTCCCTCTCGGTTCTGGAAACCACTATGCCGCAGGCCTCCTGTCCTCTATGCTGTAATGCCGTCAATCCGCAGTAGAGCCACGGCGCCACGTTTTCTCCTTCCGGTCCATACATGCCCACCACACCGCAGGCTTCCTTTATTCCGGCCATTTTCATTCCTCCTCACAGACAGAGAGCTTCTGGCTCTGTTTATACGCGCAAAACGGGACAAAGAAATCTTTTCAGACTTCTTTGTCCCGATGTGTCTATTCTATCACAGGCAGTTCCTTTTTTCCAGTGTCTTTTTCTCTTTTATTGTCCGCTTTTATTCTATTGCCTGCATAATCCCCCTCTACCCTCTCACCACCGACAGTACCCCGTCCGTCATGCCATAGACCACATCCGCCGCTGCGGCCACCGCATCGTTGTGGGTCACCACGATCACCGCATAGTTGTCCTCGTGAGCCAGCTTGCACAGAAGCTCCACGATCACCTTCTCATTCTGGCTGTCCAGATTTCCCGTGGGCTCGTCAGCTAAAAGAATCTCACCGCCCGCCGCGACGGCCCTGGCGATAGCAACCCTCTGCTGCTCCCCGCCGCTGATCATGCCGGGCCTCTTTTTGTAGAGCGTCTCCGGCAGCCCCACCTTATCCAGATACTCCCGTGCCTTTGCCTTCGCCACTTTCGACGGGATATGCTGCAGCTCCATCGGGAACATGACATTCTCCATCACCGTCAGCAGGGGGAACAGATGAAAGGCCTGATAAATGACCGATGCCCGGTTCAGACGGTAAGCGTCCCGGTTCATCTTACGCATATCCTCCCCCTCCACGGTAAGCATCCCCTCTGTGGGCACATCAAGACCCGCAAGGAGGGAGAGAAAAGTGCTCTTGCCGCTGCCGGATTTACCTGTGATCGCATACATCTTCCCCCGCTCGAAGGAACAGTTCACCTCCGAGAGCGCCTTCGTCTTCTGGTACTTCGTCTGATAGATGTAAGTCACATTTACCGCCTCAATGATTTTTTCCATGTCTTCCTCCATTCTACCGTCTGCACGGTACTTTTATTTCCGCAACAATTCAGTCTGACTCCGAAAGAAGCGCGAGGGGCTCCTCCCGCAGATTTCTGTAAATCCCTGAAAGGGCCATCCCCACCGTGAACAAAAAAACCAGACTGCTGCAAAGACCCGCTGTCCGCCAGTCCGTCTCCGTCAGATAAGCGGATTGTAGCATCCCGCTCCCCTCTGCTTTCCCGTCCACGGCCTCCTCCTCACTTCTCTCCCTGTTAAACTGTACCTCCCCGTTGCTGAACCGGGTATCAAAGGTTTCCGTGGATGTCATCTGCGCCGCCGCGCTGCCTGCGATGAGCTGCCCCGCAAAACCGCCCGCCGCACTGCCCGCAAGGGCGACCGTCAGAACGCCTGCAAGAAGGGCGCTGGCACACTGTCCTTTCGTCATACCAAGGCACCGCTCGATAGCCGTCCATTTCTTTTGTTTCGCGATAAAGAGATGGCAGAAAAAAATCACCATACAGACCACGCTTACCGCGCCGACAGCCAGAAGAACCGCAGACATCGTCTGCATATTTTTCAGTCCGCCCTCCAGTTTATTGTAGCCGCCGTCGTAGAAAGTGATCTCCACATGATCCACCCCCTGCGCCTCCCACAGCTTTTTAAAGTTTTCCATGCTTTCCGTTCCATTGGGAATCCGAAAAGCGGTGGTGTATCCCTTCATGGGGCCGTGGAGAGCGATGTTGTGTTCGTCGCTGTTTTTAATAGAAGTCTTTGGGATAAACACTTCGTTTCTGTCAATCGTATATCCCCAGTCCCCGTCTCCGCCGACACCCACCTCATAAATTCCCTTGATCCTATAATCGCTCTCCTCAAATGGCTCATAGATGCCGCCCTCCGCATTTAAACGGGCCTCCCCTCCGCCCCGGCCCGGAGAGGCCGCGTAGTTGGCATAGCGGAGCGCCAGATGCAGAGAATCTCCTACTTGAAGTTTGTTTCTTCTGGCGAAGCGGTCCGATATCAGACACACTTTATTTCCCTGCTCATAGTCCTCTTTCGAAAAAAACGCTCCCTGCGAAAGATAGGCCTGCTTCGTATAAAAAGCCATGATCAGATTCAGATCCTGCGTGGCTGTCACAGGAAAAGTCTGAAACCAGTGCTGCAGTTCAAAATCCTGGCAGAGCGTCAGCCACGCCTTTCCCCGCTCCGTCTCATAAAATCCCGGCGTCAGTTCTTCTATCCACGTTCCCTCCAAATCCGTGGACAGCCGCTTCCCGTCCGCGTCTGTCTGTGTGGAACGGGGTCCATCCATAGGCACATATTCAAAAATGGCGGCAGCGCCCTTCTCTTCCCATTCGTGGGTCCAACCGTCCGCCAGCGCCATCAAATACGTTCTGTCTGCATACAGGGTCTGCGGATACCGCGTATTGTGATCACACAAATAAATGGGAGAATCATTCACCGGGTAAGTGCTGCAGAGTACCCGCTTTACCTCTATCTTTACCGGGCCGGCAGGGACACAGTCTTCCAGAGGCGACGCCTCTATAATCATAGCCTGCGGCATCCCCTCATTGTCCTCCTTCAACTTATAATTAAACGGCAGCGCCTCGTAATAAGCCCGCTGCTCAGGCCCGCTCAGATATCCGGCCCCCACAAAGTCCAGCACATCGCTGGAGATAGTTTCCCCATACACTGCCCGGTTAAAATACCGAAAGTCCTCCTCGTCGGCATACCATACGGCCTCCTGCTGTGTCCTCTCCGGTGTCTGCTCCACCGTACCGATGGTCACAAAAATCTCCTCAAACCGTCTCAGATTGTCCCCGCTGAGTTTCCAGAGACTCCCTCCCGCACAGAAAAGCGCCACCGTAAAAGACAGCAGCAGGAAAAAGAGCGCCGTCTTCACCGGCGTGCGCACAAGTCTGGTCAGACTGTTCCTGATCATCATACCTTCCTCCATAGTTCCGCCCTGCAACATTGCAAAGAATGCTGCTTTCTCAACACTGCTTAATCCTTTTTGGTCAGCATCTCCATCACGCTGAGCCTGTGAATTGACAAAACCGCCATCGTCGCTCCCGACAGAAATGCCAGAAAAAACATCGCTCCCGACAGGGCAAGCACGCTGACCCCAGGATGCAAAAAGACCCATGCCGCCAGACTGCCCAAAAGGCAGGCCCCCGCCGCCACAAACGCCGTCTCCCAAAAGAGCAGGAAAAAACTCCTGCCCCGTCCTGTTCCGAGAGACCGCATGAGTGCGTATTCCTCCCGTCTGCTCTGCAGGGAGAGATAGCTGCAAAGATACCCGATAAATATCACAATCACCACAAGAAAAGGAAACATTCCCCGAAGGAGCGCCAAATTCTTCGACAGTGTCTGCGCCGAACGGATAAAGGATTCATCCATAATCGTCAACGCATTGCCGTCAGACCGGAATTTCGCCCGGGTAACCACCGGCAGGAATTTCACTTCATCATACATCTGGGCTTTCAGGGCATTTAACCGAAACGGATCCTTCACCACAAAAAATCCTGAATCCGCAAAAAACTCGATTCCCTGACTGTGGTAAGCCTCCCGCATGTAATCAAAGGGCAAGATCACCTCCGGCGGCACCCAGTTTCCGCGAAAGTCTCCGATCTGCATACTTCCCACAATTTGATAGGTATCGGTAATAAGCGGCTCTATAAATATCTCGCTCCCCTCCGGGGCATAACGATAGTAAAATAGAGTTAACATAACATCATCTCCAAGATGCAGCCCCCGCTCTTCCATAAGCGCAGCGTCCAGAATACAAGCCTTCTGCGCTGTCTCCAGAATGCTCTCATCCACCCCCGGAAGAAACGTAATCTCCTCCCGCTTCATGCCGGAAACACCCTCCGGTGCATTCATACCCATACCGTAATGGTTCAGATTTTCCTTGTACTCCTCCACGGTAAACGCACCAAACCCGAACTTTAACCGCACGGTAAAGACCGGATCCTTCACATACTCGGATTCGCGCACACCCATCACCCGGTCTTCCCTGATGGTCATCCCCTCCTTCTGGGAGCCGTTTAATGTGCTGATCCTTGCCGTGACCGTAATCGTCTCCGGGAGATTTGCAAGCTGTCTTTCCGTGCTGTCCATATTCCCGGAGTAGACATCCAGAATCAGAACGGTCAGCACGCCGATCAGAAAATGCAGGATACTCTTTTTTCCATGCCGTGCAATATTCCTCACGGTCTGCCTCATAAAAAACTTCATGTTTCTCCCCCCGCCAGAACTGTCCGCCGTATCCCGGCAACCTATTTTTTATGCCGGCTCCTCTTATAATCTCTGCTTTCCCACACGCGTTTCAGCTCGGCATAACACTTGCCGTCCTCCTTGGTCAGTTCCAGCTCCAGAGCCGCCTGCCGTTCCCTGTTTTCATCCACGATCCAGAGTCGGAACGCCCCCTTCATAATCCTGCCCGCATCCTCCGGCCGCTCCGGCGCCACCCACCATTCAAGTCTGTCGCCAAATTCCAAAATATCGTCATCCCTGATGATAACCATCTGCCTGTCATAGACATAGTTTTCAGGCACCACCACCCGAAAGGTGCATATATAAGGATAATAAGCACTCCTCCCATTGTCATAAAACGGTTCCTCCCCATCCTCAAGCGTCTGATAGGGTTCCTTTTTCAGCAGAATCCGTTCTCCCTCCACAAGTTTCTGCCAGCCTTGCTCCTCCGTGGCCGCATAAACCACCACATCTTCCCCGATCACCCCGGGTCTGGCAAAACAGAAAAGGGAAAGAAGCAGACAGGCCGCAAAAACTGCCGCCGGTATCCTTAGTGTCAGTCTCCTCCCGTTTCGTTTTCCCGTCTTTACGCCCTCCACGATGCGCTTCTTTGCCGATTCATCCGGCACAATCCTGAATACTGCCGCGTGCAGGCGTTTCTCTGCGTCCTCCTTGGGAGCCAGCTGCTCTTCCTCCTCTGTTTCATTTCCGTTCCACACGCTCTCTTCCATAAGACACGTCTCTCCTTTCCTCTCCGCAGTCTTTCGGACAAAGGCTATTTTCGGTGCTTTCCCTGTCTGTCATTCCGTCTCCTCCAGCAGATCACGCAGCTTCCCCCGTCCTCTCTCCAGACGTTTTCTGACGGCGGATTCCGAAATGCCAAGCATCTGCGCGATCTCCTTCCCCTGATATCCTTCCACATAATGCAACAGCAGTACTTCCCTGTATCTGGATGACAAAAGCAAGAGGCTTTCCATCAGTCTTGTGTCTTCTTTCTCCTCATAGTAGCGGGACAACTGCTCCATCCCGATCTTCGGGTGATTTTTATAAAAGCGCAGCCTGTTTTTGCAGAGGTTGATGTCCACCCGGATCAGCCATGCCTTCCGATGCTCCTCCGTCTCAAATGCTTTCCCGCGCTCCCTATGCTCCATATATTTAATCAGTGTATCCTGCACGACATCCTCTGCGTCAAAGACGTTTTTCATCATCACAAAGGCAATTCGGTACAGCATATCGCCAAATTCCTGAAAAACTGCCTCCACACTCTGATCCGGGCTGTCTGTCCTTTTCTCCAACATGTCACCGCCTTCTCTCATTAATAAAACACACCGAGGTGCGAAAATGTGACACCCATTCTAAATTTTTTACGTCTCCCGGTTACGCTTCCTGTACTCCTTCGGAGAACAGCCCACTCTTTTCAAAAATTGTCTGTTAAAGTTGGAAAGATTGCTGTACCCGCAGGCAAAAGCGATATCCGCAATCTGTTCCGTGCCGTCGCTGAGCGCCTCGCAGGCAGCCTGAATCCGAAGCTGGGTCAGATGTTCGATGGCGCCGATTCCCACCGCCTTCCGAAAACATCTCATAAAGTGGCTCTCGCTCAGATGCACCAGCCCCGCCAGCTGTTCCACCGTAATATCCTCCCTGAAATTTAGCGCCATATACTCAAGGGCCGGGCGGACAGCCTCCGTCTCACCCTCCGTGCCGCCCTTTTCAAACAGAATCTCCCCGCTCTCCTCCAGCGTCCAGATCAGCCGCAGAAGCTCGCTTTTTAACAGCAGATCCGAACGGGCCGAGTTGTCGCGCACACAGGAAAAAATCCGCTCCGCCAGCGCTTTCAGCTCTTCATAAGCCGCTGCGTCCCGGCGGATGCAGACATTTGTGCGGATATTGCCCTTGATCACCGGCCGGATGCATTCATTCGTACAGCGGTCACCACTGCCGGCGCCGAGCATGACAGGGCTGAATACAAGCGCATCGTACACCATTGGCACCAGACCGGCCTTCGAAGAGCTGCCCCCGCATCCCTCCTGCTCTTTCTCCGTAAAAACCGCTATCTGCTCCCTGCAAGGATATGTCGCGTGCAGCATATTGGGCGGTATGAGCAGCAGCTCCCCCTCCCCAGCCTCCAGCTTCCGGCTGCCGCATATAAATTCTCCCCTGCCGTGCAGAATATAGATCAGCTCAAACTCGCCGTGCCAGTGCATGGGCACATTCACAAACCACTCCGGCAGCCTGCACTCATAATAACTGTAAGGAATCCATGTAGTGCTGTGCTGCCTCTTTTCCTGTGTCTCCCTGTTCGGTGTCATAGTTTTTCTTCCTCCTTCATTTTTCGAGGTTTGTGATAGAAAAGTATCATTAAGGGGTAGCATTTTAATAGCATTTCCCATCCCGATAATCATATTATACTATTACAACTTGTATCTCTCAATCGTTTAAGTGAAGACATATGAATACGGAAATGAAAAAGGAAAAGGAGGCAGAATATGACATTTGAAAAAGATAACGGCGCGCTCGTATGCCGCCGTATGGGCGAAACGCTGCGGATTGAGCCGTGGGGAAAGGATTCCTTCCGGGTGCGCGCTGCAATGGCACCGCATTTCACAGGAAACGACTGGGCATTAACCGAAACAGTCGAACGCGCAGACACACAGATTGCCATTGAGGAGGAAGACCACTGGGTGGGCGACGGCACCATCGACAAACGGCCGATTGCCTCCATTGTAAACGGACAGCTCAAGGCTGTTGTCAATTTCGCAGGCGTCATCTCCTTTTACTGCGGACAGCGCCTGATCCTGCGGGAATATTTCAGAAACTACGACGGCACGCTCTCCAAGGAGAGCCGCTGCCTAAAACTGGTAAACCGCGAGTGGAAAGGCGTGATCGGCGGCAATGAGTATGCCCTGAATGTGAAATTCGAGAGCGATAAGAAGGAAAAACTCTTCGGCATGGGGCAGTATCAGCAGGATTGTCTGGATCTGAAAGGCTGTGTGCTGGAGCTTGCCCAGCGCAACTCCCAGATTTCCGTCCCCTTCGCCGTCTCCTCTCTGGGCTACGGTTTTCTCTGGAACAATCCCGCCGTCGGCCGCGTGAGTTTCGGAAAAAACTACACGGAATGGATTGCCCGTGCCACGAGGGAGATGGATTACTGGATCACCGTTGCTGATACGCCGAAACAGATTCTTGAAAACTACACAGCCGTTACGGGGCGCGCCGAAATGTTCCCCGAGGATCTGATGGGACTGTGGCAGTGTAAGCTGCGCTACCGCACCCAGGATGAAGTCCTGACCGTGGCGAGACAATATCAGAAAGAAGGCATCAAAATCGACCAGATCGTCATCGACTTTTTCCACTGGACCGTGCAGGGAGACTGGAAATTCGATGAGAAATACTGGCCCGACCCGAAAGCTATGGTGGACGAGCTGCATGAGATGGGCATCAAGGTCATTGTGTCGGTATGGCCTTCCGTAGATAGAAAGAGTGAAAATTTTACTCCTATGATGGAGCGCGGCCTGCTCATCAAAACCGAGCGCGGCGCGGCGCAGACCTACGACTATCAGGGCGACTGCGTGGAAATCGATCCCTTCAACCCCGAAACCCGCAAATATGTGTGGGACGTATGTAAGAAGAACTATTACGACTACGGCATCGACGCCTTCTGGCTGGACAACTCCGAGCCGGACTACGGCGTATATGACTTTGAAAATTACCGTTACTTTGACGGACCCGCGCTGGCGCTCAGCAATCTTTATCCCCAGCTTTACAGCCGCACTTTCTACGATGGCATGTGTGCGGAAAACAAGGGGCCTGTGGTCAATCTGCTTCGGTGCGCGTGGGCCGGCTCCCAGAAATACGGCAACGTGGTATGGTCGGGCGATGTGCCGAGCACCTTTGAAGCCTTCACCGACCAGCTCCAGTGCGGCCTGAACATGGGACTGGCAGGCATACCCTGGTGGACCACAGACATCGGCGGCTTTATGACCGACGATGTGAACGACCCGGATTTCAGACAGCTCCTGATCCGCTGGTATCAGTTTGCCGTGTACTCTCCTGTCCTGCGGATGCACGGCGACAGAGGCCCTTACAATATCCCGCCACTCGACGACAGAGACTGGGGCGGCGGCTATCTCCACACCGGCCAGCCCAATGAGCTGTGGAGCTACGGTGAGGACAACTACGCCATTATGAAAAAATATTATGACGTCCGCATATCCATGCACGACTATATCAAACAACTGTATGAGGAAGCCCACGAGAACGGCTCCCCACTCTTACGCACCATGTTCTATGAGTTCCCGGAGGACGAAAAGTGCTGGGAGACAGAAGATCAGTATATGTTCGGCAGCCGGTTCCTCGCGGCGCCAATCCTGCATCTGAACGAGTGGCGCCGCAGCGTCTACCTCCCCGCCGGGACGTGGAAGCTGACCTCCACAGGAGAAGTCTTTGAAGGCGGACAAACAGTCCGTGTGGACGCGCCTATTGATTATATGCCGGTGTTTGAGCGCATGGCATAGGCACCGGGAAAAAGGCGGCTGCAAACAGACACATACAGCCGCCTTCAGAAAAGAAGAGGATGGAACCGGCAGCATCTGCCCTGTGTTACATCCTCTTCTTTTATATGTTTATAACCTTCTCCCCCTGAGAAACCTTACTTCGCCGGCAATGCGAACTTGGCAATCAGCTCGTCTAAGGAAACGGCCTGCGCCGACAGCTCCTCGCTGGTAGCCGAAGACTCCTCAGCCACTGCCGCGTTCGTCTGGATCACGTCGGAAATCTGATCAACGCCCAGCTCCGCTTCTTTCATGGTAGCCATCTGACTCGAGGAAATGGAGCTCAGCTCCTTGGAAGACTCCGCCACCTTTCGGATTCCCTCCACCACAATCGCCAGTGAAGAAACCGCCCGCTCAGCCACCTTGTTGCCGTTCTCAACCTCTTTCATGGTGCCTTCAATCAACGCCCTGGTATCCACAGCCGACTTACTGCTCTGCTCCGCAAGCTGTCTGATCTGGTCAGCCACAACGGAGAACCCGCGCCCCGCTTCTCCTGCCCGCGCCGCCTCGATGGACGCATTCAGGGAAAGCATATTTGTCTCGGACGCAATATTTTCAATTTCTGAAATAATATTTCCGATTTTGTGGGATGCCTCGCTGATGCGGGACATTGCCTCCACCATCTCCTTCATATCGCCGCTGCTGCGGTCAGCCACATCCGCATATTCCTGAGACTGCTTATAAGCATCCTCCGCAGAATCTGCCGCTCTTCTCGCCGCCTCCGAAATCGTGGTGATCGTTGCGTGCAGCTCCTGTACCGCGCCTGCCTGCTCTGTCGCACCCTCCGCAAGACTCTGGGACGTATCCGCCAGATTGGAGGAGCCTGCAGAAACCTGCTCCGAGGACATACTGATGTAACGCAGCGTATCCACCATGTTATCCCTCAACTGCTTCAAAGAATCAAAGATCTGGCAGAATTCGCCTTTGTACCGCGCGCTGTCCTTTGAACGGATAACAAAATTGGAATTTGACATCTCACCAAGAATATATTCCAAATCATAAATGACAAAAATAAGTGTCTCTGACATAGCTTTCGCCGAACTGATAATATCGGCCACCTCGTCATCCGACTGCGTCTCCGGGAACGGCGTGGACAAATCACCGTCTGCAAACAGTGCAAGTCTGTCTTTTAACTCGATCAGCGGTGCGGAAATGTTCTCCGCTATATTTGTACCCAGCCGGATAGAAGTAACAATCGCCGCCAGAATAATCACTGCAATCATTACTATAAGCACGATGCACACAACTGTCAGTGCGCTGGAAACACTGTTTCCACGTTCTACCTTGATATCCATGATGGCAATCAGATCGTCATTGATATCATCGTAGAGCGGCATCAGCTCGTTCATGGCCCTGGCCTGAGCCTGCTCGCACAACACCCTGTCCGTCGTACCTCCCAGTTCAATGATCTCCTGATCCAACGCCCAGTATGTAGGAAGCTTGGAAGAAATATCAGAATAGACTGCCTTATTCGCATCGGAAACCATAAATTTCTCCAGATTGGCAAAGCTTGCAGTGAAATCCGCCACGCTCGCATCGTGGGATGCGCGCATGCTCTCGATGGCCGCCTCGTCATCGTACCCGATACATCCGCGGAGCGTGGAACGCGCCTCCGCAAAGTGCGTCATCGCCTTACCCACATCACCCTGGGCAAATCCATAGTCCTTCAATGCTCCCGAATATACCAGGGCCACCACGATCAACGCAATCAGCGCAATCAGCGCTACTGCCGCCGGAATCCCTGATGCTATCACAAATCCCCGCACCAGGCGCTCCTTAATCCGATACTTTTTCAGTTTCTCGTACATTACCATTCCCTCCTGGATTACACTCCCCGTGTTTTTATACAGAAAATAAATTCTTTAGTTTTCATTATACCAGTTTTCTTTTATAATACCAGTTTATTCTTCACAAAAATTTCACAAATCGTTTATAAGAATTTAATTTCCCTATATGTCGTAAAACCGTTTTTTCACCCCTCCACTCAAGAAACATGGAAAGCGGCACTTTCCCAGAGATTTACATACTTCATATAATCGTTTGCCATATCCTCCTGCCTCCTTATTTTTCGTTCTATTTTTGCAAACTGTCTTCCCTTTCACTGATTGTTTTGGAACCTGTGACTGCAGACTAAAGTAAAATGCTGTGGAATACCCTTTTTCTGCTGTAAAGAAAAAAGAATCCCCTCGCAAAAAGGACTTGCATCCTTCCCGCAAAAAATAGTAAAATATAGATAAATATAACAACAGACAGAAGACACATCATCCTTTAGTGGGGGAAGGAGATGATTTTATGGGAATTGGCAGCATCACATCAGCGGGCAGCATGTCTGCCATGCAGATGCCGACGACAGGTTTAAAGGATCAGAAAAGCAAAAATCTACAGACAGAAATCACAGACGTGCAGCAGCAGATACAGAAGCTCTCTTCTGAGGAAGATCTCTCTGCCAGTGAAAAAGCCAATGAGCAGAAGAAGCTAAAACGCGAAAAGTCCAGTCTCGATACCGAGTTGAAGCAGCATCAGGAAGAGCTTCTCCGATCGCAGAAAAGGGAGGAAATGCTGGCCGAACTTCGGGCGGCGCAGCTCCCGGATAAGGAGAAGGCGGCCAAAGAGGACAGCCAGTCAGCCGAAACCTCCTCCGACACAGCAGACGAAAAGACACAACCTGCCAGCGAAGGGCAGACGCCCCAGCCGGGAACCATCATAACCCAGAACAGTGACGGCACCGTTATCTTAAAGGAAGTCATGAATGCGGCTGAAAGCAGCGGCACAAACGCCGAAAACAAACCGGCTGACGAAGTAAAAGAAGCAGCCACTGCCGCATCGGAACCGAAATCTGAGGCAGACGGGACAGATACGGAGACGGTCACCGAATTCAGACCGACCGAAAAAGAAATGCAGGCCATGGTTTCCGCAGACGCTTCCATGCAGATCGCAGAACGTCAGGGGACGCTTGTCGCCAAAACAACCGACGGCATTGCTGTTTTGAAAGGAGAGATCAGGCAGGATGCGTACCGTGGAACAGATACGGAGCGGAAAGAGGCCGAGCTCAAAGATATGCAGAAACAGCAGCAGCAGGAAATGGCCTTCCAGTTCGCTATGTTAGGCGAAGCCGAAGGTGCCATGCAGGCAGGCCCGGAAACAGACAACGCTAAGGTTGGTGCGCAGGCAAATGCAGACAAGACATTTCAGGTCAGCGGTCTGAGTGCGCCGCAGCAGGAAGAACAGGCAGCCCAGCAGGGATTTCAGGTTGCCATCGCGTAGCCAGACATTTATATCACCATATGGAACATGTTAAAAAAGAGTACAGAGGATTGCATCAATCCTGCCTGTACTCTTTTCTTATACTCTCCTGGTTATGAAGGACTGCAGGAGCACTCCCCTGCTCTCATCGGTCTGCGAAGCCGCCTGCCTAATGGGCCGTATCCACAATGGCAATGCTGGAATCTCCCTGCATTGCCTGCTCGATGACAGCGGCCTGCAGCTTCTGGAACGATCCGTGCGAGGAAGTTGCCCCGGACAGGGCGTCGATCTGCGTTTCCCCCTGTCCTTCCAAAAGCTGCCCTGCATAATAGCGGGTGTACTCGTTCGGATAGGTGCCATTGCTGTGTAACATCGTCTGCATATATGCATTATCCCAGCTTTTGATAAAGCCGCTGGCGTTCTCCGCGTTATACTCCACAGAAACTATACTTCCTCCTTTGACCATAATCGTGATATATTCTTTCCATCCAAAATTGAAATCAGCCGCTTGTGCGGTATAATAGCCATCCTGAAGTCCTGTCTGTTCCCCGCAGGCTGTAAACAGCATCATACCTGCCAGAATCAGTGCTATGCTCAACATCCGTTTCATATGTCATACTCCTCCTTCAAAGCAAATTTCTTCACCTGCGCCTGAAGTTCCTCGGCCTCCTTTGCCAGAAGGCCGCTGGACTGACTTGTTCCGCCCGCGTTCTGCAGATTCCTGTCCGCAATATCGGAAATGACAGCGATCCGCTCCTCCATGCTGGTCAGCGCGTTCTCCTGCCCCTGCACTGCCGCTACCAGCTGGTCTGAGATGGTGCTGATCTCGGTGGAAACGCCATAGATGGACCGCAGGGACTCCGCCGTGCTCGCATTCAGCTCCACGCCCGTCTGGATAACGGCTCTGGTGTTTGCCACAATTTCCACTGCGCTCTGGGCCGCCTTCGCACTTTTTCCTGCCAGATCTTTCACCTCTTCCGCCACAACGGCGAACCCTTTGCCTGCGCTTCCGGCATGGGCCGCCTCCACGGAAGCGTTCAGCGCCAGAATACTTGTCTGGAACGCAATATCGTCAATGGATTTGGCAATGGTTGTAATCTCCTGGGCATGTAAGCTGATATCATCCATCGCATTGGAAAGGGCCGACATCTGCGTATTCGCCTCCTGCACCTTTCTCGTAATTTCCACCGTCATCGTCCGTGTCTGATTGCTGCTCTTTGTCACACCGGCAAGCTGCTCCTTGACATGAGTCACCTCATCAACCAGCGCTTCCGTCGCCTGGTTCTGTTCCAGAGATGCCTCATGCAGCTGTCCCGACTGTCCGCTCAGCTCATCCGCCATGCTGGCAAGACGGGTCGCCGCCGCACGAAAGCCCGTTATGGTCTCATTCATAGACTGCAGGATATTACCAAGACTGTTTCTGATCTGTGTAAAGTCTCCCTGATACTCCACCTGCGGCTCAATCTGCAAGTCACCGTCTGCAACTCCGCTGAGTACCTGACGGATATCTGATATGTACCTGTTAAGGCTCTCCACCGTGTCCGCCAGAGTCCTTGTCATAATCTCCAGCTCATCCCCGGAGCTTAAATTGATCACCTCCGTATGCAGATCCCCGTCTGCGAGGGAAATCATGCGGTTTGTCACATTCTTCACCGGCCTTGAGATGGATCGGGCCATCTTCAGAATCAGCAGAATGGAGATCACCAGTACTACCAGGGTACATATCCCCGCCACTACCATCGCCTGGTCAATCAGATTATCGTAATCCTCCTTTGGCACCTGAATCACTAACGACCACTGTGTGCCGCGTACAGGAGAAAACGCCGCCAGCATCTGCTGCCCGTCCACGGTAAATTCTGTGGATCCCGTCTCTCCGGTGGTCACACTTTTGATTGCTTCCTCGCTGCCGCCGCTAAGCTCTAACAGCGTGACTCCGCTTTTCACTTTCTCCTGATCCGGGTGTCCCGTGACAATTCCCTCCCGGTTCACCATGTAAGCCATGCCGTTTTTGCCTATATTGATGCTGCTGAGCACATCGTTCAGCGCATCATATTTGTAGATGCCTACCAGATAGTAAACAGTCTCGCCCTCCGCTTTCACCGGCATACCGATGGTGATGCCAAGCTTATCCTGAAAAACAGTGCTTGTATACGTCGTCAGATTGTCCGTCTCCTGTAAGAGCGACAGAAAACCGGCATCCAGACTCTCAGCCGCACCGTCTATTCCCTGGACAAGACTGCCGTTCAGATCATACAGGGCAATCGTGTGAAACTCATAAACCTCGGCTGCCTCTGTCAAAACCGTTTTCCAGCCTTCCATCTCCGCGTCCGCCCCGGAGGTCCCTGTTTCCTCTCCCCCAAAGCCCACTATGTTCATTCTTGAATCCCCGGCAAGCACCATCATCCGATCAGCCAGCATATGAATGTTGGCTTCCACTGTCTTAGCTGACTGCCTTGCCATAGGCTGCAGACTGTCCAGCAGAATGCTGTTCGCCAGTGACTGCATGGAAAGTGCCATAATCACACAGCACACTGCCACCAATACCAAAATATTGAGTGTGGTGTTCCTCAATATTCTTCCATTGAGACTCCTCCTCACTTTGCGGCCAGAGCGGGAGTCTGACTTATTCGCTACCATGTACACATCGCTCCTTTTTCTCCATATTTCTTTGTTTCTACACATAGCAAAAGCCCACTTAATCCCCCGGGGGCTGCATCCGTTTCCCTGTGCCGGTGGTCCATAGACTTTGATGATATCATACCACGAACACTTCATAAAGGGAAGCCTTTTCTGGTACTTTTGACACAACAATAAATCTTCCCCTAAAAATGAAAGTGTGATATAATACCGTCGGTTTCAAGAAGTTCGGAAACACAATTTGTGGTAATGTGAATCAGCGAGCGAGATCGCGTCAGGCATAAAAGAGTCATAAGATGATGGATAAGTGGACACAGCAGATTAACAGAATAATCAGCATCGCATTAGTCATATCGCTTCTCTTCGCCGGAATGTATGTGGATATCGTTCCAGCCGAAGATCTGTTTGTGTATGACATGACCGGGAAAGCGGCCGCAAGTCTCGCCCCCGCCCAGTCAGATACCAATAACGATGCCATATGTACAGCGGAGCTGCCCGCAGTTCAGAACGCAGATCTGCAGTCACGTACAAGCTATCAGCAGCAGTACCGGGAAACCAATGAGTTTCTCTATTTGCAATGCTTTGGATCCCGGTCTTTATCACATGGAAACTCTTGTATACACCATATAACAACCTATTTGTTCTATCGGACGCAGACAGAACTGCTCACGGAATATATGTATCAGTCCGATGGAAAAAAGCGAATCTAAAGCTGTATCTGTGGAAAAGTGTAAAGTATCATTACAATAACAGTTTTAGAAAGAAGGTAAATATATGTTGACACAGGTTATTGCAGTAATTATTTTTATTGCAATGTTTCTTTTTATTGTGACCGAAATTGTGGAGAGGCACGTTGTTTCGCTTGTCTGCGCACTGTTGACGGTCATTTTCGTCTTTGGTCTGGGAATGCACAGTATACAGGCGGTCATTGAAACGCTGAACATCAAAAGCATTTTTATGACAGAGTTCTGGTATCTGTCGGGTGAGACGTCGGGAAACAGTTCCGGCATCAACTGGGAGACCATCCTGTTTATTTTCGGCATGATGGTTATGGTGGAAGGCATGGCGCGCGTCGGCTTTTTCAGATGGCTCTGTATGCGGATTGCCAGACTCGTAAACTACCAGGTCATACCGCTGTTTGTCACTTTTATGATTTTATCAACCATACTGGCGATGTTTATCGACAGCATCACCGTGATTCTATTTTTGGCTGCTGTGACGATTGAACTTTCACAGCTTCTAAAATTCAATCCGATCCCCATGATTTTATCCGAAATTTTTTGTGCGAATCTGGGCGGCTCGGCTACCATGTGCGGAGATCCGCCCAATATCATTATCGGTACCTCACTCGGCTATTCCTTTACAGACTTTGTGACAAATACCGGCGCGATTGCCGGCATCTGCCTCATTGCAGTGCTTGCCTATTTTTATCTGATATTTCGTAAGGAACTTACGGCCGGTGGGGCAAAACAAGTGGATTACAGCAGTCTGCCAGACCCGGAAACCACAATCACCGACAAAAAAGGCTTTGCGGTGAGCTGCGCAATCTTCGCCGCAGCGATTGTCCTGTTAGTAACCCATGCACAGACGGGCCTTACCGTCTCTACCATAGGAAGCCTTGTGGCCATTGCCACCCTGGTGACCTCCTGGAAATATGCGATACTGCTGTTAAAGAAGGTGGACTATAAAACGCTGCTGTTCTTTATCGGTCTGTTTGTCGTGATCGGCGGGCTGGAGCAGACAGGAATACTTGAAATCATGGCTGGGTTTATCGGCCGGATCAGCGGCGGAAACGTCATGGTCATGGTTGCTATCATCATATGGCTTTCAGCGGTTTCCAGCGCATTTGTGGATAATATCCCGTTCGCAACAACGATGATACCGATCATTAAAAGTCTGTCGGCCGCCTACGGCGTCGATCTGTCCATGCTTGCCTGGACACTGGCAATGGGAACGGATATCGGCGGAAGCGCCACGCCCATAGGCGCATCGGCAAATGTGGTCGGCATTGCTACTGCGTCAAGGGAAGGCTATGTGATCAAGTGGGGACTCTACTGTAGAAAAATGATGCCTGCAACTATAATAGTTGTGCTGATATCCATGCTTTTGATTTATTTCCGATATCTGTAAAGGGAGGTGTAACGGATGGAAAAGCAACTGATTATTTCCGTGGGAAGAGAATATGGAAGCGGCGGCCACGAAATTGCAGAGAGGCTGTCAAACCATTATGGCATTCAGCTTCTTGACCACAATCTTCTCGATGAGATTGCCGCAAAGAAAAATGTGAAAATGGATCATTTGAAAGAACTGGACGAGAAACATAAAAATCCGCTGTCCTCAAGGACAGTACGGGGCTACAGCAGTTCACCGGAGGAAAATCTTTTGTATCTGCAGTTTGACTATCTGCGGGAAAAGGCGGATTCCGGGGAGTCCTTTGTGATCGTGGGCCGTTGCAGCGAAACGATCCTGAAACAGTATGACAGCATGGTATCCATATTCATTCTCGCTGACCGCGACAAAAGAATCGAGCGAATCATGCGGCTGTATCATCTGACAGAAAGCGAGGCCGTCAAAAAGATTCGCGAGAAAGACACGAAGCGGAGACGTTACCATAACAGTTTCTGTGTCGGGAAATGGGGGGACTGCAGAAATTACGATGTCTCATTAAACAGCAGCAAGCTGGGCATAGACGGGTCAGTAAAACTTCTGACAGACTATATTGACAGAAGAAGCCAATAGATCATAGCCGACAAGCTGCCGGAAATTCCGACAGCTTGTTCTGTCTTAAGAGGCGGGAAGAGCGACGCTCTCTGGCACAATTCCTACTCTAAAATACCCGCCATCTTCTCTATCATTTCATCTTCCTTGAGTCGGAACTTAATCTCCACCCTTCTGGATGCCGGCATATCCACCTCTTCCGTAAAACTGCCGGAAGCATCCTTGTGGTAAACCGGAGTGCTCCACGATTTACCATTGACGGTGAGAATCTTTTGAAGCTGCTCAATTTCCGTCTCACTGAGTCCGTTTCTTTTGTTCAGGCAGAAATCCGCCACAGCTTTGGCGCGCTCATAGGACAATTCCATGTTGCTCTGGTAACCACCGTCCGTGTCCGTATGCCCTTCTATGATGATCTCCGCAATATAATCACGGAACTGATCCTGCAGCAGCACATCCAGATACATCGGGATAATATTCTTTAACGTCTCTCTGCTGTCCGCAGTGAGGGAAGCGCTGTTGTAACGGAAAAGCACATCGGAGGAAAACGTGATGGAACCGGTCTGGGCATCCACTTTCATTGTGGAATTGCTGAAAGCTGACTGCAGCGCCCCGATGATATCCGTGCGGATTCCGACAATATCCTGCAGCTCCTGCTTTGTCGTCGAAAGCTCATTTCTGGCGTCCTCGATCTCCAGATAAGCGTTGTCCAGTTCTTCCTGTGTCAGAGCCGCCTGTTCATAAGCCTGCTGCAGCTGCGCCAGCGAAGATTCGAGTTCCTCATTTGACCGCTCCAGCTCCGTCTTGGAAAGCTCCAGATCCTCGATCGTTGCATCCAGCTCACTCTGCGCCGTATTAAGCTCCAGTCTGGTCTGTTCCAGATCATTCGTTTTCTGCCTGTATATGGCAAGCGTTATCGCTATCATCAATATGAAAATCAGCAGAAGCGCTGCCATCATATCCGAGTACGACTGCCAATAACTGTGCTCCCGGAATGCCTCCCTGTTCCTCTGTCTACTTTTCATACAAATTCCTCATCTGTTCAAATGTATATATCTGGCTGCTGATCTCATCACTCATATCACTGCATGTATCCGCCAGCATTTTCTTCTGCTCCGCAAGCTGCCCCGCAAATGTCTCCTGCCTTTCCATCACATTCGCCAGAGCTGCCTGTACACTGCGGTTTACCTCCACCAGGGCGGTGACCGCCTCCACCATTTGCGCCGCATTGACCGCGCTGACAGCCTGCTCCTCTCCCGCATTCTTCAAGACATTTCCCAGTTTCTGGAAGTCCGTATCAAGGGCCGCCTGCATCTGTGTGGTAAATTTGTCCACGATACGTTCCACTCCCGCAGTCTGTTCCATGGCACCTCCCTTTAGCAGCTCCAGCATCTGCTTTAAGGTATTCGCGATTCCCGCCTGATATACAAGCATCGTCGCCGCGTTCTCGTCTTCTTTCACCCCGCCCGGCTGTGCCGTCTGGCGGAAAACACCCAGAAATTCACCCAGCGTCTCATAGGCATCTGACATGATGCCACGGTAAGCGATATTAAACACCAGAGAGAACAGGATGCCGTACACCGAAGTGTGAAAAGCCACTTTCATGCCGGAAAGCAGGGAGCCCACATTGTCGGAAATGGTAAAAATATCATCCCCGCTGAATGCGCCAAGTCCCATGGAAAGCCCAAGAAATGTTCCCAGAATCCCAAGACCTGTAAGTGTCCCGGACACACCCGAATTAAAGTAGTTCATGCCTACCCTGTCCAGAAGCTCCTCATTGATGTATTCCCCCAGATCGCAGGAAGCATCGGTGCCCCGCCTAGCTCTTTTCAGCCGAAGACGGTACTTATTGAATGCATCCTGCAATTCCTTTTCCTCAAATACCTTCGCATTGTCCTTGTAATTTTTCCAGAGGTTCTTTCCGTCCGCCTCCTTATATTCCTTCAGGAGGCGTAACATAACATCTTCCAGCTCGTATGTGACCCTGTTAAGTCTTCCGAAGCTGACCGAAGATATGACAAAAATAATTCCGATAATAATGAGGAATCCAATATTGATGGCCAGATTGGTATAAGAACCCCATTCCCCCGTAAACACACCGTTCAGATACAAAACAAAAGCTACCACAATGGCATACAAAAAATACAGTACATAATACAGCTTGCTTTTCATCCGTACTCCCGTCCTCTTTCTTAAGTTGATACAGTTAGTATGACAGTTATCCCAAAATTGATTCCTGCCGTTTATGACTTAAAGCTATCACATTTTGATCCGAAGTGCAACAAATCTAAAGAGAATATCATAGTAATATTCGTTTTCAATGAACGGAAATCTCTGTTGCTGGTGTGCGGGCGGTGATCCAGCAGGTCAGCACTGCTTCCGAAAGAAATCCTTTAAAGCAGGAACCAATGCTTTGGAATCGGCAAGACTCTTATCTTCATCCGGGAACCGGATTTTTTTGCAACGATGATGTCAGGATGGGCATCAAGAAAGTCCTTAAGCCTTTGTCTAAACCACGGTTTTTCCGTAATATGAAAGATGCGGTTGACCTGTATAACACTATGACAGTAAAAATCCTGGTTGAAACTTGAACATGTCACGGATTTTGACCGTAATCTTGTCCATATGTCAGATAATCAGTCTGCTTATCTTACAAAAAGAAAATACAGTGCATTTAAGGAAGCCGATCTCCTTTATTTGGAAAGTACGAGGTAAAGCAAATGATAAATACAATCTGTTATTTTTCAGTTTTCTTGTAGAAGCAATTATACTCTGCAATACTCCTCCAATTTATTTCCTGTCAGACACACCCCACGGAGAAAACTTGCCGTGCTATGCGGTTTATATTTTATCCTGTTTTGCGTGTCACTGTCCGAATCGATATGGATCAATATCATTTTATATTTTTTGCAGTTACTTATATACTGATGCACCTGATGAAAAAAACATGGAATTTACAGAAATACAATTATTG
>Ga0137308_100913_pt1 | contig 36827 bp, 33 predicted proteins | sample Inofrocosms_June_FD_97181 | JGI IMG/M metagenome (GOLD analysis project Ga0137308, IMG submission 97181) | Mouse cecal microbial communities from Vienna, Austria - N-Acetylneuraminic and N-Acetylglucosamine D2O microcosms_June | ecosystem: Host-associated > Mammals > Digestive system > Large...
TTTTTTGTTACCTGTTTTGCGGTCAGGAAATCATATAAAAGGAGGATATTTTTATGGAGCAACATGTAAAGAAACAGAATTCATTTTTTCAGACAAGAATGAATCAGGCAAAGCTTGGGGCGTATTATACAGACCCGGCACACTGCCAATGGATTGCCGGGCTTTTGGATTTTCCAGAAAATGAGGAAGTCTGCGGCCTGGAGCCCGCTATCGGCGATGGAAATGCGATTATTACGGTCATGGGGCGCAGAAACAACGAAAACATACATATTTTCGGGGTAGAGTTAAATGAGGCCACAGCAGACATGGTAATCAACCATCCATTGATTGATGAATGTATCTACGGTAATTTTTTGACAGATGCGGTTATCACAAAAGGTGCATTTTCCTTCTGCTTTGCGAACCCGCCCTATGGGGAAGAAGACGGGGAGAGGCTGGAATGGAGATTTTTCAACAAAATCGTGCCATGCCTGAGAGAACAGGGAATCTTTGTTTTTGTCATTCCTTATTATGTAATGGCTGAGTCTATGTTTTTAAAGGCATGGCACACGAATTTTATCACGGAATGCTGCTACCGTTTTCATGAACAGGAGTATAAAAAGTGGAAGCAGGTAGTCCTGATTGGAAGGAAAGCAGAAAAGCGGCCAATAGATGGGGAGCAGCTGGCAAAGATAAAAAAGGATATCGACTCTCCGGAGAAAATCCCGCTTTTGCCGAAAGGGTATGACGGAAAGAAAATAAGAGTGCTGCCATCTAAGAAAAAAGATATAGCAGAATTTAAAAACAAAGAATTCAATGCCGAGCGTGCAAAGAGATCTCTGGGAAAGAGTGCGCTTAATGATCTGGTGAAAGAGAAGATAACACAGCAGAAATTTATTGCGGATAACCTGAGCAGGCCCCCGATCATGCCAAATGCAGGACAGATGTATCTGATGGCAATATCCGGCGCCGGGCAGGGGCTTGTGGGTTCGGAAGCGTCCAGTGACCTGCATCTGCAGAGAGGAATGGTTACAAATGTAGAGGAAAGTGAGATGCGGATGGACGAGAATGGCAGAATGGTAGAGGCAGTTCAGCGATTTTCCAAGGTTGGCTTCCAGATTATTGAAAATAGTGGAATGATACGCAGATTGTAGGGAGAACAGGCAGGAGCCTGTTTTTTTTTAACGAGGAGGAAAGAAATTTGCACGTAACAGCAGGGAATATAATTACCCATCTATATTATGCAGTAGCGGCGGACGGCAGACTGCTGATCTTGTCAAACTTTAATGAAGATTTTATGTCTGTGGCGGGCTTATGTGCCAATATCGGTTTAGGGACGGAATCTGTTGCAATCATAGAGAATGGGAAGTATATAGAGACATTTCCGCCGGCAGCGGAGGTGGATAACTATCAAGTAAAGATACAAAACGGACGCGAGTGTCTGTACCAGGGTGTGAGCCTGTCAAGGCTTATCAGTAGAGAATACCTTTTTATTGAGAAAAAGAACTGGGAAGAGCAGTTGTATGCCTATCTGATGAACCAGTTTGAATTTCCGATCATGCGCCGATGGATCCCGTATGTGACAGAGGAAGCCATGGCAAAGAAGCTCTTACACATATCGGAGATGAAGGTGATCGGGGAAACAGGGCTGTTTGACGGGTACGAAATCTGGCATTCAGAAATGACAAATGAAGCGCTTCTTTCCATTCTGCAGGCGGGGCTGTCAGATAAAAAGATCCATATTTCAGAACAGGAGCAGCGGCCACTGGATTTCTCAGATATGGACGATTATTTTAACAAATACGGGCATACGCTGGTTGATAACCTGGAAAGACTGCTGAAGCCATTAACATCGATGAAGGATAAAGTGGAAGAGCTTACGTTTATCGGCAAGAGTTTATACCCACAGCAGGCGGCTGTCGTGAACGGCGCGGTTGAATGTCTGAAAAAAAAGAAATATGCATTTCTCATTGAAAGCATGGGAGCAGGCAAGACCCTTCAGGGGCTGGGGGTTGCAGAGGCTTTTTTTAACCAGGAGTATTTTAGGAAGCATTCTGAAAAGACCGTAAAGGAGGTTTATACGGACGGCAGGCTGATAAAGTTCAGGGTTATCATCATGTGTCCGGCGCATCTGGTACATAAATGGGAGGAATTTATCTATGAAGAAAGTCCTTATGCGAAGGTAGAGATTATTGAAAAGCTGTCACAGCTGACTGCGCTCAGGAAAAAGGGGAAAACTCCGGCAGGTAAAGAGTATTATATAGTCGGGAAAGACACTGGGAAATTATCCTATGCCTATATGCCGACCCCAACCCAAATAAAGGTTAAGAAGCCTAAAGTGCCTGTATGCAGCCATTGTGAGAAGGAGTTCCCGGCTGACCTGCGGTCATCTTGTGGCTGCGGGTGCCGTAAATGGGAACTGATGGAACAAAGAGAGGCCGTAAAAGGGATGATATGTCCGAAATGCGGTGAAATACTTCTGGCTGCAGACGGATCGGGAAGTATTGATGAGACGACAGGTGAATACAGGGTCCTGATGCCGGAGAATTTTGCCCAGCAGAACAGTGCGAACCGTTTCTGCAGGTGCTGCGGGGAGATTCTGTGGATGCCGGCCTGCGAACCTGTGGACAACAGGATTATGTATTGGAAGCCGAAGGAAAAGCCAAAGAAATGGAAGAAAATATCACACTATGCGAACCGTGCCATGAAAGGCAGAAAATCTGTATGGGTTATGAAGGGCAGAGAAATGCTGTACAAGGAGCTCAATCAGCTTACAGACGAAGAGATAGAGGAGATGGACATCTATGGGCCAAGGCGCTTTGGACTGACACGTTATATCAAGAAGTATCTGGCCGGGTATTTTGATCTGGCGATTTTTGATGAGGTACAGTCTTACAAGGCAGGCGGGAGCGCACAGGGATATGCCATGCACGACCTGATAAAGGCAAGCAGGAAACAGCTGGCACTGACAGGAACAATAGCAGGAGGATATGCATCGGATCTTTTTTATACGCTGTTCAGGCTGGATCCTGGCAGGATGCGGGCAAAAGGCTATCGGTACAGCAGTGCGGGAGAAAGGAGGTTTGTTGAAAAATACGGAACGGTGGAAACGGTCTATGAAATCAAGGAAGGGGGGAATTACCATTCAATGTCGCGCGGGCGGGTGATAACACCGCAGCGCTGTCTGCCGGGCATATCCGTGCTGATCTTTACAGAATTTTTGCTGGACACGTCCTTGTTCCTGGATCTCTCAGACCTGAGCAGATATCTTCCGAAGCTATATGAAGATGTGGTCATCGTGCCTTTGGAGAGCCGGATATATGAGGAGTATTGCCGGGTAAGGGCATGCATGAAGGAGGAAATGAAAGAGAGGAGCGGGAAACTAATTATGGGGAGTTTTCTGCAGTTTTCTCTTTCTTATACGGATATGCCGTATAACCGCGGACCGATACTTTCCCCGGCGACAGGGGAGATGATTGTAGAACCGGAAGACTTAAGCTGCCTGATAGAAGAGGGAAAGCTTCTTAATAAAGAGCAGAAGCTGAAAGAGATTGTAAGCAGGGAGCTTGGCGAAGGAAGAAATTGCTTTATCTACTGTGAGTATACCGGAGAACGGGAAAGATCCATATCCTATCGGCTAAAGGATGTTTTAGAACAAACCTGCGGCCTGTGCGGGTATGAGGTGGTTGTGATAGAAAGCGCATATCCCGCCGCGGTAAAAAGGGAAGAGTGGATGCACCAGAAGGCTGCAGAAGGCGCCAGGGTGTTTATCACAAATGCGAAATGTGTTTCAACCGGACTCGACTTTGCATTTGTTTATCAAGGGAAGAAATATAACTATCCGACAATTATATTTTACCAGCTTGGGTATGACATGATTACAATCTGGCAGAGCAGCCGCAGGCATTACCGGCTGAACCAGACAGAAGAATGCAGGACATACTATCTGGTTTCAGAGAGGACCATTCAGGTGGATGCCGTTGAGCTGGTGGCGACGAAGGAGGTTGCGACCAGTTCCATACAGGGACATTTCTCGGCGGAAGGGCTGTACACAATGGCACGCGGGATAGACCCGCGCGTAATCCTTGCGCAGTCTGTAGCGGATAAAAGCGAAAAGAAAGAGCAGGGATTAAGGAAGATGATGGATGTCCTGAATGAACGGAACAACCAGGGCCGGGAAACGGCCAGCTATAAAAAGATGATGGTTTTTTCTGAACTGAAGGGTTTAAGCGAGGTCCCCGTCCTGGATGACCCGTTCGGCGAATATGAAGCAGCTACGGGGCGGGACATACTGGATCTGGTTTTTGCTTTCGACAACCATAATGCAGGGGAGCCGGAGGATATCACCCCTGTGCAGGAAGAAACAGTGGATTCAGAAGAGCCGGAGGATTCAGAGCTGAAAGAACTTTTAGAGTTATTATTTTTTTAGGAGGATAAGATATTATGTTTAAAATGAAAGTACACAGCGGGGCATTTGTAGAAACCATGAGAAAGGTATCAATCGGAATACCCGTATCAGGCCAAAAAGGTGAAAGTGACGGGGTAAAGATTGTTTTTTACAAATCGATTAAGGGAATGCCGGATATGAGCAAGGGAATCTTCCTTGCCTTTGACGGGAAGGTTCAGGCAGTGAGCTCTATGGATATCAGTAATGTAACTGCTGATGTAGAAGAAGCGGAGGTACATATCAGCGGGAAGAAAGCACTTGCTGCTGCAAATGCGTATGCGGCGCTGGATATGGCCCTTGAAATCGAGATTGACAAGGATGTGAAGATTTCCGCGGCAGGAAATAAAGTAACCCTCCCGCTTGGCCAGAAAATCGTGGCGTTAAAGCCGGATGGCCGGCTCCTGCAGGAAATTGAGATGCATACGGAGGATTTTATCAATTTCGTGAACTTTGCCTCCAGTTGCTATGGGGAAGAAAAAGGGAGCCGCGGTCTGCATTGCGTTGGAATCCGTATAGATCCGGAAAAGAAGGTCATGATAGGGGCAAGCAGCAACGGTACCCGCTGCGCTTATGCAGAATCCCAGAATGTCACGTTCCGCCCGGTTAAAAATAAAGAGGAAGGGGCGGCCGACAATAAAGTCATTACTGTGGTGATAGAGGGCAAGACTTTGAGAAACGCAGTAAAGAACCTGGAGAAGAAGAAGGTGACCATAGGGATTGACGCGAAAATGCTGCGGATAAAATGCGGCAGCGATGTGGTTATGATCATGACACAGGAGATTCCGTTTCCGATGGATGCGATACTGCAGGTGATGGACAGGACTAAGCGGGTGGGAGCGTGGAAAGCCCGGCTGACCAATGTTCTTCAGGCGCTTGCAATCTATGAAATTACAATGGAGACACCCTGGCTGGAAATTAAAAAGCAGGGGGAGACGCAGGTAATCCTGCAGGGAAAGGACGAGCAGTCAAATGCCGCTGTAATCTGTGCACAGGATGGGGACATACAGACAGTGGCAGTAAATGAAAAAGAATTCAAGAACAGCCTGTCCGTTTTTTCAAAAGAAAAGGATATTATCATAGAAACGATGTCGGATAAGATGCCGATTGTGATGCGTCAGCATGAAGATGATAAGAATAAGATTTTTCTGATGCCGGTTTCAGAATAAGGGAAACGGCGTATATTATCCGTTTGTTAATTTTTTACCAAAATGGGAGAATTTGTACTATATTGGGAGAAAAAGGATTCATTTGTAGATTCCTTATATTTCCGGCTATGTGCGTAGCTTGCAGTTATCTGCTTTTTCGTTTATGATTTGGATAAGGATAAACACATGTGATTTATGCAAATTTCATATAATGGAGGAGGCTTGCACTTGAAGATTTTTTGTGTAGCCGAACGACTTGCTGTCCCTGCGAAGAGGCTGGGCGTTATGGCTCTGGCTGCGTCTGCGTCGGAGTGGGACTTTATGACAAGCAGTCCCGGTGAATCCGGGGTCTTTAATTCTTTGATCGCAAAGATGAAGGATATTGGGGCTTCCGGATATGAACTGATGTTGACACTGGGCATTATAGGGCTTGTTTTCTCAATCATCTTTACGGCGGTATCGCTTCTGCTTACAAGCAATGCCCAGAAGAAAGAGGAGAAAAAGAGCCATGCGTTAGTCATATGTTTAGCCGGAATTGTTATTTTTTCAGTTTTTAGCATCATCGGGTTTTTTAAGTCGATTGGCACAGGTTTATAACATGACAGGACCTCCGGGTCCTGTTTTTTTTCATTTGGAGGTGGAAGAGATGTCCAGGTTAGGTGTATTCCCGATACCGGGGGAATTTAAGAGTGAGGACAGATGGTTCCGGTATTTTAACAGGAAACAGGCACTGGTGCTGGTAGTCAGCGGAATCATTGACTATAGGGTGCTTATGGGGGCAAGTGCGAAGGGGATGCTGGTTCCTGCACTTATAGTCATGATATTTTTAACCCTGCTGGTGATGGGGATCGTCATGATCCGCCTGCCGGTGGATGCGATGTTCTTAGCCGGCGGAGGGATCACGATTGATGAATTGATCTTCCGGATTTTCTACCGGATGATACACGGGGAGATTTATGTAAAAAATTATGACGGCAGAGACGGGGAAGAACTATGAGAGGCATGATGAAAAGAAAGCAAAGAGGGCTTTTACTTCTGTTCCTTTTGGTTTTGCTTGCGGGGGCAGGCGGGTGTGCAAAGGAAGTCGGGGAAGATCCCTTTGATTTCTCGGAAATTGAGCCCAAAGACCTGAACCCCTGGACCTACGTGGAGGATACTGCGCTTTCTGAAAGCGGCCCCCTTACAGACCTTGCAGCCTCGTCGTCAGAGCTTGGAATTACCGTAGGAATCATGGGAATTGTGTTTTCTGTATTTTATATGGTGATCCGGATCTGTTTTACGCGTAGCGCGGCAGCGAAGGAAGAGGTAAAACGTGAGGCGCTGATGAAAGGGATGATTGCGATCATGCTGTTCAGTATCCCGTTCTGGCTTGCGCTGTTCAAACAGTTTGCAGATTTATTAGTGTAGCAGAAGAGGGAGAGACATGCAGATAATAAACGATTTGGTAAGAAACATACAGATGATTGCGGCTGCGGTTATTATAATCCTTTTATTATTTGGCGGTATTGGAGTATATCTGTTCCGCACAAGAAAGACGGCGGCCGCGGAGAAGGAGGTGGATTACTCTGAGTTCAGGAGAAAGGATGTTATGGAGTACGTGAAGCTGGATGATGTTGGAGAGGATATGCTGGTTTCAGATAATGGCAGGCGGTTCATTGCGGCAATTAAATGCCAGGGTTTTTCGTTCGCCGATGCCGAGGTAGAGGAAAAACTCCAGACGATCCGGGGCTATGTGACATTTTTTAATGTGCTTGATAATAACCCGATTCAGTACCGGCAGTCGGCCCGGGATGTGAACCTTGACGGACTGATTAAAGACTATCAGGAACAGGCGGCAAGGCTGCAGGAACGCCGTTTTTCCCTGAACCTGGACTATACCGATACAAAAGAAGAATCAGAAGCGCCGGATCTCCTGGCAGAGGATTATAACATCTATTATGAGAAATTAAAACAGATGCAGAGGGAACTGATCTCATTAGGCTACCAGATTGACCAGTTAAATGCACAGATCCAGTATATGACGGCCATCTCAGGAGAAAATGCGGAGGCAAAGCGGGAGGAGATATACGTCTTTGACTGGCAGTACAATGCGGTTGACTTTTCCTCCCAGACGCTGGAAGAGCAGGAGGTCTATCAGCGTGCGGAGGCGCAGCTTAAGGAAAAGGCAAGCGCATATATCACTGCGCTGCGAAACTGCGGAGTCCATGCCAAACGGATGACCGGTGTGGAGCTCTTAGAAGAAATCCGGAGGTACACACATCCGGTCTCGGCAGCAAAAGGGGCTGTAGAGGATATTGTACAGTCAGCGTATGACAGTATCTGTGTTTCCAGTGATTCATTAAAGGAGTTAGAAGAAGCAGCGAACAGGAAGATTGTGGAGAAAATCGTACAGGAGGTCCGCACAGATACAGGAAGGAGGCAGAGCCATGCGAGAATTACTAATCCATAACCGGACAATAGTTTTTATGGTCATAGCAGGACTTCTTATAACCGCTTTCATATTGGCAGTAATCCTGTGCCTTGCGCTTCATAAGAAAAAGGACAGGCTGGCAGGGGATATCCGGGAGCAGAAGATTAAGAAACGGGCGAAGGTTGCTGAGGCGAGAAAAGTGGTGTCGCCGGATGGTATCAACCCGAACCCTATGTCCTACACCGTCATACATGACGCGGGACATGATATCTATGTCCGGAGCTTTACAATAGATACGCTTCCAAAGAGGACAGTGTTCGCATCTACTTTTCCGGCACTGTTCAATTTTGACCGGATGACAAGCTCTGTTTTCATTGAGCCGATTGGGGAAGGACGGGCTTCACACCTTCTTGACGGGCGTATCGTGGAGATAGAGACGAACATGATTACGGCAGAAAAAAATGCGGACAGGAATCAGATTAGGAAACTGAACGCGAAACTTAAGGATGCCGAAGTCTGGGCGCAGAGGATTGAGACAGGCGATAACAGCCTTTACCATGTATATTTTCTTTTTACCATTATGGCAGAAAATCTCGAAAAGCTGAACCGCAGGACGGACGCTTTCCGGAATCTGGCAAAAGAAAAGCAGATTACCATATCCTGCTGCTATTCCCTGCAGGCAGAGAGCTACCTGACAGGCATGCCGCTGATGTACCGCTATCAGGCGGCGGCAGGGCCCATCCGTTCCAGCGGATTAAAGCGCCATACACTGGATAAACTCAGCGTGGCAAGTATCTTCAACCACACGCAGGACAGTTTTTTCCATCCCCAGGGGATCATTATCGGGCGTAATATGAGTACAGGCATGCCGGTGGCTTTTGATGTCTATGAGAAGAAGCATAACGGCTATAATATGGTGTTTGCAGGGATGACCGGAACTGGGAAATCGGCCTGCATGAAGATACTGGCATCCAGATACATCACAAAGAACGGATACCGTTTTGTATGTATTGACTCCCAGGCGAAGGGGAACCGGGGAGAGTATGCAATGCTGGCGGATATCATGTGCGGCACAAACTATGAGATAAAGAATAATGCGGGGAACGTTATCAATCTGTTTGATATTGACAAGGAGGAAGAATGGTCGGAAATCAGCGGCACATATGAAGTGCTTCGGCTCCAGGACAAGATAGCAAATGCAAAATCCGATCTGATGACATTGATTCAGGGCGGGAAAGAGCCGGCGGAGTTTTCGCTTGTCACTCACATTGAGAGGATCGTTACGGATATTATTGCAGAATTGTATGAGGAAAAGGGAATTTATGACAATGTGGTGGAATCTTTGTATGAATCCGGCAAGGGGCTTAAGAACGGTGTCCTGACAAGCGGAAAGATAAGAAAAAGAATGCCGGTGCTTACGGATTTCTATAAAAAGGCGCTTTTGAATGACAAGGTAAATACGATTTCAGAACATAAGAAGGCATACCGGATTATCCTGGACAGTTTAAAGGATCGTGTCCGCGAACTGTATTACTGCCCGGAGTGCATGGCCTTTTATAGCAGGGAAGAATGGAAAAAGAACAGGGTGTGCTCCTGCAAGGGGAAAATATTAAAGATTCACGGCTCAAAGGCTTATTATGACGGGCAGAGCACAATCAAGATCAGGGAGAATGAATATTTTACAAACATTGATATTTCCCAGCTCCCGGAGTCTGAGCGGCCTATCGCGCGGCAGATTGCATTAAGCTATTTAAATGAGCAGTTTATCAAGACGAATGCGACCAATCCGAAGAAGACCCAGTGCCTGGGCGTAATCGTTGACGAGGTACACCAGAACTTCAACATGAAATCAGCGGTTGCCAGCCTGGATTATGTGGCGCGTACTTCAAGAAAAAGGCTGGTTTCCCTGTGGACGGCAACACAGGCGCTGAAGGACTATGACTGCTGCAGGGAGACGGAGGCGCTTTTAAAGCAGGCGGCGGCAAAGTTTGTATTCAAGCAGTCGTATTCGGACCGGAAATGGGTGCAGGAGGCCCTGAACCTGACAAACGGGCAGACAGACCGGGTGCTGGAGCTGGGCGGAGACCCGGATGATGATTCCGGCAGCCGGAAAGGGGAGGTCTGCATTGTGGATAACGGAAAGGTCTGTTTTTGCAAGATAGACTACCTTCAGGCGGCTGAGGCGGTGTTCGTAGAGACAGATCCCCGGATTATACAGCAGATGTATGCATAACAGAGGGGCGAATATGAAATATAAAAAGAAAAACAGGAGAGCGGCATGTGCGGTATGCGTTCTCCTTATGATCCTGATGGCCGGCAGCATGGGAGTATATGCCACGGAGCTTCCGGATGATTTTACAGCGGGGCAGGACAGCCTGGATAATGATGTTGACCAGGCGAACGAAGACCGTTTTTCGGGAAGATCCCCATGGCTTGACAATGCGGATGAAACGATATATTCAGACACCGTGGATGCGGCTGACGAGGTGCAGGATATCGAGCCGGGGGAGCCGGGGATGGTGGAAAAGTATCTCTCGGAGCTGATCCGGAATGCGGCAAGCAGCCTGATCTCGCTGATGGAGAAGAACCTTGGGGCAGGGCTGGATCACATTATTTACGGCCGTGTGGGGAGCGGGAAACCGAATTCTGTGAATATATTTGCCTTTGAGCTGAGGTCAGGGAATCCTTATGGCGTGACTGCTTCGATATGCTATACATTGATCCGGAGCATGTCGTTTGTATTCCTGGGCATTGGCTTTGTATACCTGCTGGCTAAGAGCGCCTGGACGGGGCAGACGGCGCAGAGCCGGGAAAAGGTGAAGGCAGGCTTTTATTCCACGGCAATGAAATTTGCTGTGCTGACGCTTATGCCGTATGTTTTTGATGTCGTCCTGTATGCCAGAGATGTAGCGCTTTACGGCATTAAGAGCGCCACAGGGGAGATGATAACCGGAGGTGCGACGCTTTCTCTGGCGAAGGCGTTTTTGATCAATGCGGAAAGGACAGGTAGGTTTATTGATTCCCTGATGTATCTGGGAACGGTGCTGCTTACCCTTTACTTTGCGGTTTTATATGTGGCGCTGGCGATTGACCTGCTGATCTGCTTTGTGGCATTTCCCATTATGTGCCTGATGCATTCCCCTAAAAGAGACCTTCTGGGGAACTGGATGATGAATGTATTGTCAGATGTCCTTACTCCTGTGCTGGATGCAGTGCTCTTACTGGTGCCGCTCCTGGCCAGTATGATGCTTGCCGATGTGATTAAGGGGATTGCAATCATTCAGATGATCATGTGTATGCTCATTATTCCCTCACGGAATCGCATTAAGGTCCTGCTTGGCGTCCAGAGCAATGAGCGCGGAGGGTTATTCGGGGTTATGGCGCTTGCAACGCTTGGCCACGCGCTTACAAATAAGGCAAAGAGCGCATTCGGCCGTATTTCCGATATCCATTCCGACCTGCAGAAAAGCAAAATGCATAAGGAACTGGCTGAAAGCGATGAAGAGGAGAGGGAGTCGCTGCTTGGAGGATACAGCCAGAATGGGGAATCTTTGAAAGGGTATTCCCAGGACAGATATGAAGATAAACGCCCGGACCAGGGCGGGCTTTTGGAGGAAGTGGATTCTTCTGACCTGGAACGTGCAGGGGGACGTTTTGATGGAGCAATTATGGATGATGGGACTGCAATTTCTGATTATGAGTCAGGGTCTTTGGAGGAGGACGGATTCGATGAAACGGAAGCTTCCAAGGCACAGATAGATAAGGAAGGTCCGGGAATCGAACCTTCGGAAACTCCTGCGGGTGGGGAGGGAAATGATACCGTAGGAGCACAGGCCGAAGGAAACTTTGCTGTGAATGAAGAAGAACCGCAAGGCGGGGAAGGTTCCCTGTCAGGGACTTCTTTTACCGGTGACATGGAAAGTGAAGGCAGCACGTCCGCGGGACCAGACCAAATGCTTACGAAGAATGAGGCTCTCAGGAAGCTTGACCGTGCCATGGAACAGAAACAGGATACCATTGACGGGCTGCGGGCGCAGAAAGCGCATTTCCAGAGTGAAGAAAAGAGATTCGCAAGGGAAAAGCTGGAGTATGAACAAGGCTCTGAGGAGAAACAGGCATTGGAAAAAAGACGGACGGACGCAGCGCTTCGGGCAGCACAGACCGAGCAGAAAATTGCAGGACAGATGCGGGATATGAATATGCTCCGGAATCAGGCGAAAGCAATCCGGGGCGGACAGGGCGGTGCGGTGCCAAGTGCCTTTGACGATGCAAGGTCTGAGATCATCTGTAAGCGTGCCAATATCAATAACTTTGAACAGCCGGAGTTTAAAAATGCACTTTCCAATGAACAGCTTAAAAAGCTGTACAGGCAGAGGGCGGTTTCAGGAATTGTAAAAGGAACTGCTTCTGTGGCCGGCGGCATGGCGGGCGCGGCCTTTTTAGGAGGCGGGAGCATATTCATGCAGCCATCGACGGCGGCGATGGCTGCAGCGGCAGGCGCACTGGGAGGCACAGCAGCCGGAAACGGAGCTGCAGTCGCGGCAATGACAGGTGCAAAGGCGGCCAGGAACGCTGCGGGAACTGCTATAATGGCAGGTACGAATACAGCCGGAAGTGCAGCGGATATTGCCGCATACTCTGCCGGCGCTGTGGCCAGGAACGGGAGGGCGGTCTATAACGGCATTTATCGGGAACCTGTGGTAAGAGCTGCAGCCAGTGCTGATTTTAAAGCGGCTTACGGCGGGGCAGATGTTTCGCCGGCTTTCCCGGCAACTTCAGGTACGCCCGGACCGGACAGCCATGATGCCGGATTGGAGACGGTACTGCCTGGAAGCCCTGAGGTGAGGATTTCGGACATACCGGATAAGGAAGTGGCAGCAGCGAAAGGCGAAGCGGCCCTTCGGAAGATCCAGGCGGAAATAGAGCGGGACAGTACAGAGGCGCTGAAGAAGATCATTACATCTTCCGGAGAACTGCGTAACAGCGCGGCGCTGATTGCCCTGAAAAATGCCAATATTGAGACGGAAAAGTACAGGGCAACGGTCAGGGAGACACAGGGTATTAAGCTTACACAGCGGCAGGAGCGTAAAAAACGAATTGAACTGCAGACAGAATATATGACGGAAGAGGTCATGAAGAAACTCAGCTTACAGCCAGATTATGAGAAAGGAACAGAAAGATACCATTCTGCAAAAGAATCCATCCGGGAGAAGATACGCACGATCATTGAGAAGCAGAATAAGGATATTTTCTAAAAAATATATGGGAAAGAGAAAAAATATCATAGCCCTTTTTCTGGTGCTGGCGGTGATCTTGCAGCTGTCAGGATGTGAATTTCCGGGAGATGATAATATGTACGGAACGGCCAATGTATCCCCGCTTGTGGAGCGGTGGAGGCCGTATGTCCAGGAATATGCGCAGAAATACGGGGTGGGAGAATATGTTGAGATCCTGCTTGCCATGATCGCACAGGAATCAGGCGGGGATTCTGACAGGTATCCTGATATTCTGCAGTGCTCCGAAAGCGCGGGCATGGCGCCGAACAGTATCACAGACCCGCTGGTGAGCCTGGAGCAGGGGATACGGTATTTTGCGTCCCTGGCGGAATCTGGGAAAAAGGCAGGGGTAGATATGGATACGGTCATCCAGTCTTATAATTTCGGGGGCGGCTACATAACCTATGTCCGCGATCATTACGGAGGGAAGCATTCGGAAGAAGCGGCCCGCAGCTTTTCAGGCATGATGGCAGCCAGATCCGGGTGGAGCAGCTATGGGGACGTGAAATATGTAGAACATGTCCGTTCTCATATGCATGTGTCTTCTGCCGGCGGCGCCATGGAAAACTATGAAGCAATGTATGCGGTAATGAAGGAATATGAAAATGTACCCTATGTATTTGGAGGGACTTCAAAATCGGGGATAGACTGTTCCGCCATGTCACAGAAGCTTTATCAGTCTGCAGGCATATCCCTGCCAAGGACGGCGCAGGATCAGTATGATGCCGTTTCCCATATCAGTGAATCCCAGGCACGCCCCGGCGATCTGGTCTTTTTTACTGCTACCTATGATGCGGGGACATTTATTACACATGTAGGGGTGTATACCGGAAACGGGCAGTTTTTCCATGCGGGCGGAAACCGCTGTCAGTTTTCTGCGTTGTCAGGATATTACAGGGAGAAGCTCGTGTGTTTCGGAAGAAAATAGATAAAAGGAAGAGAATATGAGAAGAAAAAAGATAGTTTTAATTTTTACCAGCATGCTAAGTCTGCTGATATTTGTGGCAGCTGCACTCTTTATCGGTATGCCGGGAGGGCAGGTGCAGGAAGAGGATACAGAGGTGCAGGCAGAAGAGAGGAAAGAAGAGGAGCCCGCTGTCGAAGAAACCGTCCGTAAATTTGCAGAAGTATTATATACATACGATACGTCGGAGCGCATGTTTTATGAAGGCGCCGAGGAATATATGACACAGGAGGCATATGAAGCCATTGTTCCGATGTCGGATGGAGAGGATGGTGAGTTCTCGGCAAACCGGATGGTTTCAGAATTAAAGGAGCTGACCTGCTATTTCCGTACCACAGGGCAGGGAAGGGCAGAATCGATTGCGGTGGTGTGGTACAGGCTGTCCGGCTCCGGAAATTTCGGGATCCGGCAGATCGTGGAGTTATCGCTGGTGCAGGAGGATGGCTGGAAGATTGACAGATGTACGGTACTTGACACTATGGAACAGTAAAGGAGGGCCGGTATGCAGGAACAGATGGAAAAGCTGTATATATTATGCGGGCTGTCCAGTGAGGCCAGTGATGACATCTGCGGTGCGCTTCAGGAAACGGCCCGCGCAAAAGGGTTTGAGACCGTGTGCGTCAGCAGGTACCGCAAAGAGGGAATCCGGCAGTATATAAGTGAACATCCGGAATTCCGCCTCCTGGTGCTGCAGGAAGCAATGCAGAGCAGCTATCCGTATACAGCAGAGGAACTGGCAGAGCTGATGGATGATTATAACCTGAATATCGTCATTTCCCTGCGCAAATCCCACCGGGCGAATACATACATGAAAGTGCTCTATACGGCGGGCATATTGAATGCGCTGTACGAGGAGGACGCAACGGCTGAGAATATCATGGAGAGGATCCTTTATCCAAGAACCCGCCGGGAGTGCAGGGAGTACTACCAGATATCCACGGCGGCAGACGCCATGCGTTCCCTGGAGATCGTGGATGAAGACCGTATGAAGGGATACCTTTCCTATGTGGAGGAGACGAAAGACGAAGAAGAGATTATAAAAAAATATCATTACGTTGCAAATTCTCTAAATATCATAGAAAATATATACTTAGTTGAGCATTTTTCCGAGAGGGTAAAGGATACGCTTGGTTCTGATGAAATGTATCGGCAGTTAACAGGAGTAAAAGAAAAAAGGAGGCGGCACTGGCCTTTTAAGAAAAATCAGGAGCTTCCTCCCAATCTGAAGGTTCTCAGGCAGCCGGAAAAGGAGATCTGCCCAAGGGCGCCGTCCGCTGCGAAGGAAAAGGAAATCCCGCGTGCAAAAGAGCACGAGGTGGCGGACATGATTGATGAGGACATTTCTGATTTACTTGGTTTCAGCGCGGATGAAAAGGATTTCCCGACAGGGGTTCTTGAGGCGCTGCCAAAAGAGGAGGACGCAGAAGAAAAAGGCGTCTTTAGTAAGGCGGAAAAGAGAAGGCTGCCATTTCGTGCGATAGCTTTTGGCATAGCGCTAGTCTTTCTTGCAACTGTTATCTTGTTTGGATTTTTCCTGTATTCCGAGTACCAGTCAAAGGAGACGGGGATACCGGTGATTTCCAGCTATTCGGAAGAAAGCGACAAAAAGGATATGAAGGCTGCCGGTACAGATGAAGCAGGGCATGCGGCAGATCAGGCAGCGAAAAAGAGGGAGAGACAAGAGAAAAAACAAGATACAAAAACTGCTGACCGTAATTTAAAGGATATTACTACAGAAAAAACGGACAAAGGACATGAAACACAGGAACAGACAGCATTGACAGCAGCGGCAGGCAGGGCGGGGCAGGTGCCGGTCTCAACAGAAACATACAATCCGGTGCAGGACCAGCAGGTGGTTTCTGCGCTACAGGCCGCCGCAGGAGAAGGACAGACATATAGCGTGGATATTGCAGAAAACGGGCAGCCATCTGTGCCGGCACAGCAGGAGCCGCCGGCAGTTTCCTATCAGGGAAAGATTGTTACCGGGGCAGAAGCAATCCGGATAGCCTATGCCAAAGAGGCAGAGGGAGTAAGCCTGTATCTGCAGACAAGGGAAGACGGGGAAGGAATATTCTGTGCAGATGTTATTGCCCAGATGGTGGATGGGACGTGCAGCTACCTGATACAGGAAAGCGGCACAGAGCAGATATCTTTTATCCAGCAATAGGGAATTTGGAGGGCAGTGGAACGAAAGGAGCAAGTCATATGACAGAAACGCCGTCAATTGAAATGATTTTAAAGGACCTGGAGAAACTTAGTGAACATGTAAAAATGTATAATACAGGGGCTTATCCCGCTTTTTTTCTTCAACTGCACACGGTGCTTCGGATTCAGGATATTTTAGATATGCAGCTTAGCGATTTGTATTTTTGGGAAGACGGCAGTATCAAGCTTCTTCCGGAGCTCATGTATGCGGGAGAGACTATCGAGCTTGATGAGAACGGGCGCAGGGAGCTTGCGTGGTATGCGCTGCAGAGGATTGCTGTGTGCCAGGCGCAGGAGGAGGCATTGGATGACTGGCTGTGCGTCAACAAGCAGGGAAAGCAGCTCCAGCTGCAGGCGTACCGCAAGATGCTGGAGCGTACCAGTGCGGAGCTTGGGTTCGGGGAAAATTATAATGTGGGCTACCTGCACAGCCTGTATGGATATCTGGCTATCGGCTGCGGAAGGAAGACCATAGACGAAACGGCAAAGGAATATCGTGTGGCGCGCTATTATCTGCTGAACAGGATATTTAAGGGCAGAAAGATACAGTATCTGGAGGATGTGATCCAACAGGTGGCAAATATTGAGGAGACGCAAGAATGACATTGGAGAAGGTATATAGTGAATTGATGGATCTGTACAATACCAGCGGAAAGGAGTTTTTCACAGAAGCAGCCGCTTTTCTGTCAGACTGTCTGCCGGGCAAGGAGCATACAATCCTTGGCCGGAGTGAGGAGGACGGATGGAAGCTGGCGGCCTCAACGATCCGGGATCCGGATGAGACAGAATTTCTAAGGAGGGCCGCCGGAAAGGAATATAAAGATAACGGAAAAGAGTTTTTCTGCTTTACGTCACAAAGGCAGGGAATACGCAGCCATCTGGCAGTAACGCTTTCGGTCCGCCGGCGCGGGACTGCCGGGTTATGGATTATAGAGAGCCAGGCGGGAGAAAAAGTTAATCCGGATAAGTCGGTATGGAGGATAGGGCAGCTGATGGCCTTTTTCTTACAGCTCTCACAGGATGAGAGGCTGCGGATTTTAAACAGATATCTGGACGCCGCGACGGGACTGCCCGGCAGGATGTATTTCAGGCAGACGGCGGGCAGAATTCAGGAACAGGGGCACCAGGTAATCCTGTGCGGGTTTCGGTGGGATAAATACCGGGAGGGAATCCGCCTGAAAGGCTCCGAAGAGATGGAGGAAAGGGTACGGCAGCTTGCTGTGAAGGTTGCCTCCCTTGAATTGGGGAATCTGTATGCATTGTCTGAGGACACCATTGCAGTCATTTCCATAGCGGAAAGGCAGGAAGTGTATGCGCGGATGGAGAGCATCCTGGAAGAGGACGGGATGGGGAACGTGATAAAGGCAGTCATGATGCGCCCGGAACCAAAACAGGAGATTCTTACGGAGATGGAAGAACTGTTCAGTATGTGCAGTCCGGGGATTATCTGGTACAGGATGCAGGAGAAGGAGAGCGTATTCGCACCGTTTCTGAAAGCGGCTTCCCCGCAGAAAGAAGAGGGGAGCGCAGAAATAAATGAAGCAGGGGCAGACGGGAAGGAGAACCTGATGGAGGAATTTTTCAGGTCTCTGTGAAGGAAGGATGGTTTATGGGGTATTGGAGATGGGCAGGCCTTTTCATGGCCTGGCTTCTTATGGCGTGGATCCCTTTAAGTCCGGTACATGCGGCAGATAAGGCTAGACAGGAAGATGTCTATGATTCCCTGCAGGAGAGCATAGAGAAGAACTGGACGGACGGATTTGAACATCTGGAAGCAACAGATGAGATAGAGGTGAAAGGGCCTTTGATGGAGCGGATTCTACGCAGCATTGCAAATGTCTTTTACAGGCATTTGGTGGGAATCAAAGGGTGGTCTTTGTTTATCGGTGTGATTTCGCTTGTAGTCGGTGTGTTTATTGCGGTGACTGCGAAACTGAATAAAAAGCTGAGGAGATTCGCGATTACTTTTTTTGTGGTAACAGTACCGTTACTGCTGATTATTTTTACATTTGGCATTACAAAGCTAGTCAGTATATTTATATAGGAAGAAAGGGGTTATTTATGAATACTTTGCAGAATATCAGCGACCTGTTCCTGGGAAACCAGGGAAACCGGCCGGGGGTGCCGGAAAGAAAGGGACATCTGAAAAAATACGAGTCGGCATTCCAAAGCGGGGAATATATGATGCTGTCGTTTTCCAGGGTGGATTCCATAACAGGGGAGCTTTCCCAGGTAGACGAAGATATCACGGTCATCATGCCGGCGGATCAGATTAACGGGAAACCTTACGACCTGCGCTACCGGGCGCAGAAGCTGGAGGATGTGTACTGTGTCAAGGTGACAGGGATTGATCCGGTGAGAAAAGTCGTATATGTGAGCCATCAGGCGGCAAGGCTTGAAAAGCGTCCGGAGATAGAGGCGGAGCTTAAGAGATATCTTTCAAAAAAGGAGAAGACACCGGTTGTCGTAAAGGGCAAGGTGCTGAAGATACAGACAAAGATGGTAAAGGGCGAGCCGGTAGATACCGGGGTGTGGCTTGACCTGTGCGGTGTGGGGATTCCGGCATTTATCTATGTGGGGAACTGGAAAAGGACATTTACAGAGACCCTGCGCGGGAAAGCGTCTTACGGGGACATTCTGGATGTGATGGTTCTGGAGAGGGTGGAAAGGAAGGGGATGTATTATTATTCCTGCTCGCGCAAAGAGCTGGTACAGGATCCATGGGACAGCAAGGAACTGGAAGAAAAGTATCATAAAGGCGATATTGTGAAAATCCGGTGCCTTTCAAAAAGGGAGAATCACTGGTTTGGAGAGATCAACGGGCTGGACGACATTCAGGTGTTTGCGGAATATCCTTCCCAGAGGCATAACTTTGCCATTGTACCGGGGATGGAATATATGGGGACAATCTATTACATCAATGCCAGTGAGCGCTCTTTGAAGGCCAGGGTATTTCAGGCTCTTTCGCTGGAACAGATTGCAAGTGAGAATGAAATCCCTGCAGAGGAGCCGGGGGATGAAGGTACGGCATATATAGGCGGTGAACCAGAGAATCAAGATAGTGGGGCAGAGGAGGTATAAGAGTGGAAGGAACGGAAACCCGCGCCGCGCGGGATATCGTGGCAACGATGGGGGACAAGGTACTGTTTGCTTATATTCCGGAGATGGAGGTCAGCGTACCGGAATCGGACAGAAGGAACTCCCTGGATAAGATCGCATGTTATTATCATGCAGAGGAGTTTGTGTTATCGGATCTGTATATCGGCTATGCAGTCTCGCTGTACCGGTTTACGATTCCCAAGGTGGTCGCTGCGACGGTGAAAGTACTGGGGAATTTCTGGCCGAAGAAGAATGTGCCTAAGAATATAGACAGGGAGGCGCTGCTTAGCAGGATCAAGAAAATGTGCGGGATGGGGATGCTGCGCAGGTTTGTCTATCAGCTGAACGGCAATAATATTGTGCTGTATTCAACGACGCCGGAATTTTCAAAGGTCATTTATCAGGCGTTGAAGATGAATACGGATGCAAGGCCGGAGAAGGATATGATACCGCCGATTGAGATTGTGGAGAGGGCGGCAGCATCTTTAGTAAGTTCGGAGCTTCTGAAAAGCCCATATCTGAAAGCGTTTGATTTTATGCCTGACTACAGGGATTCGGAGGGGCGGATCACATTTAACTCCAAGCTGACGCATGAAGTGGGGGATGAACGTTTTGTGACGATTATAGAGCCGTTTTTCACCAGGGTTGACAGTAAGCGTTTTACAAAGGAGGAATGGGAACGGTATCTCTCCAGGAAGGTATACGGGCTCCGTGCCTATATGGAGCAGATTGCCGGGAAGGAATCCTGCAGGGTGCAGCTGGTTGTAGTCTGTGAAGATATGGAGGATTTCAAAAAGATTGCGACGGTTATCTGCAATGTATTTCCGGAGCATGCGTTGGAGCAGATCTATTATACGGCAGAAGGGGCGTTAAAAAGCGTCAATTATGACATCCGGCAGAGTATGGTACGTATTACATCCTTGAAGCAGGGGAGCGATTCCATGAAGCTGCCCGGAAGTGTCTCATCGCAGCTTGCGTATTCGTTTTTCTGATTATGGGGAAGAAAGAGAAGCTGCTTCTGGCAGGATGCGTTGTGCTTGTGTTCTTTGAGCTGGTGAAGTACGGGTGGGCTGTCAGGGTAGTGGTTTTGGGGTTTATTGGTTATCAGGTGTATGTGCGGTGGAGGAATAGATAATATTAATTCTGTATTAAAGTGAGTTTTGTTTATTTGTAATACATATGTAATACGTTGTAGTGTATTACATATGATAAATCTGCAAGGAGACAGACAAAGCAGTCTTTTTTATTGATGCGGCGGCTGTATTCGCCTTGTAGACTGCCGGAGAGGGGGCGGGTTTTCCGATTCCTTTCACTATTGAAGGTGGAAACCTCAATAAAATCTCAACAAAACGGGAAAAAGTAATCAGATTCTTAGAAGTCTCATTGAGGGAATATGGTGTATAATGAGGAAGGATAAATTGATGAAAATCCAGTTATTTACGCATGGGAGGGAAGATTCATCCAGTAAGGATTTTACTCTTATAATATAGAAGGAGGTTCTTTTGGCTACCCACATTTGTTAAATGACATTTAGAGGAAGCGCATGGTATATGTAGAATACGGGATGAAATATTTTTTAGAGTCAAAAATATAGTTTTCCCGGACAATATGATGCAGTAAAATATATGGGCTGTTATAATGCGACGTATACAATACGTGGGTTTATAAAGGAGTAGAAAATGACGAGATACAATAGTATGGAGGTAGAGGTTATTAAATTGGGGCTTCGTAACATAGAAGACCTTGGATTATCAAGCAAGGATGCATTGGAGAAAAGTGTCGTCTGGCTCAGGGATAAGTATGAGACAACAGGTGATGTAAGGTATCTGGACAAAGCAGTATGGCATATCTATGCTTATCTGGAAATGGGGTATCCATATGAAAGCGGTAAGAAAGAATTTCAGGCTGTATTGGATGCTTTTGGAGAAAAAGAGGAAGAGGTGTTTCCAAAACGAAGCTGGGGAAGCAAGAAGGTTCCCTTGAAGAAGATGCGGATTAACCAGTTGCTGGGGAAATGGAATCCTGGCTTACATTCGATGAAAATATCTGATGCGGTGGAAGATATTATAGAAAAAACCCGAAACAGGCAGATTGGAGAATATACATATCATTGCGGAAGGGTGATAAAGCAGGATGGGGAAAATACTTTGTGGGAGAATACCTGTAAGCTCTATGTCCGGGATGAGGAAGTTGTGTTTCATAATGTAAATAGGGGTAAATATTATATTCTTGCAGAATGAAAGCATGGATTTGGGATTTTTCACGGTCAAGCGTAAGGTGGACGGAATCGACTAGAAGAGAGGGCAAATGATGAATATTGCACTTATAGATGATGAGACAGCAATTCTAGAAGATGTCAGAAAGTGTGTTGAGACTGAAATTTTGCCGCAGGATGAGGTGAATCTTTTTGTTTATACACGGGCGAAAGACTTTCTTCAGGCGATAGAACAGGGAGATCAGTTTGATATCCTGGTTTCAGACATTGATATGCCGGATATGGGTGGACTGGAGTTGGGGAAAAGACTGCATGAAGAGGGTGGCGGTCCTTACCTGGTATTCCTGACGGCATATCTTGAATATGCAGCGGAGAGTTACATAATAGAGGCGTATCAATATATTCTCAAAGAAGATATGAAAAAGAGGCTGCCGCCTATCCTGAGACAGTTGATTGACTGTGTGAAGAAGGAGAAACAGCAGTTCAGGATGATTGGCACACCGACGAGTAAGGTGCGAGTGTATTATCGAGATATGATATACATAGAGAAGGAAAAGGGATCAAAATATATTTGCTACATAACTGAACATGCTATTTATAAAGAAAGGATCTCATTAAAAAAGCTGAGCGAGAAGTTAGAAAGTGATGAATTTATCTTAATTGAAAGAGGATACATTATAAATGTTTCTCATATTGCCAGTATGAAGGACGGTATGGTTTTGATGGATAATGGGGCCAGGATTTTTGTTAATAGAATCAGCTTCAAAAAAATAAAAGAGCAGATTAGTCTGTATAGGGGGAATCTGTAATGGGTATTAAGGCTTTTCTTGTAGGAATTTCTCTTTTTGAAGTGGGGATGTTGTACTGGCTGTTATGTGGGATTGTGTTAGACAAACAGTATTTTCGTAAAAGAGAATGGGTAATTTTATGTGCGAATATTGTCGGGACAGGTATAGATGTAGGAGGAAATCGCAGTCTGATATTTTTTTCGCAGTTTGCATTTATTGTATGTGTTGCTGTCACATGTATATGTGTGTTATTGATAAGTGGTCAGTATAAATTTTTAAGAATTATCATAGTTATCTTATATTATGCCTTAGTGGCATTGCTGGATTTTTTCGCTGCCTTTGTGAGTATGATAGTATTAAGGCATGAGTTTAAAAATGTGGTCTATTTATATGCGAATTCAATGATAGAATGTATCCTCTTTTTTGGTGTAAGGCTTATCGTTGCGTGTTGTGTGTATCAGATTGTCAGACTGAAATTTGAGAAAGCATACATACGTGAATTTCAAAATCTGTTATTGGCGATTACGATTATTATGTGTTTCATGCTAAGGTATTATCAGACAGCAATTGTAAATATGATGCTTGAGGGCAGAGAATACGAAGCAGGAACAACAGGGCTTTCTCTTATGGGCGTTTTGTTGATTACATTTTTTTCCGGAATCGTGTACTTGAAGAATAAGACACTTGAAAAGGAAAAAGAATTGCTGATTATGCATGACACTATGGTGACACAAAAGTATACAGAATTAGAAAAAGCCATGGAAAAGAATCAGCAGTTATCCCATGATCTGAAGAATCATATATTAGTTTTAAAGCATTTTAAGATGGAAGAGAATTATGAAGGGATAGATAAATATATAGAAGAAATAGAACAGCATTTTTTTGATATCAAGAGAAGAGTCTGGACAGGAAACCAGATAGCAGATATGCTTCTGGAGCAGAAGAGAACCCTGGCAGAACAGGAAGGTATAACATTTACAATACAGGCAGTACCGATTGCAGAATGGATGTTTGAGGACAGGGAGACCTGTTCCTTGTTGGGAAATCTTCTGGACAATGCGATTGAGGCATGTATGAGAATGGACGATAATGCGGATAAATGGATATCTGTAAAGATAGAGAATCAAAAACAGTTATTATTTATAAAAATAGAAAACTCTGTTAATGAAGCGCCGATTATGGAGAAGGGAAGGCCAGTATCTGTGAAAGGGGATAAAAAGAGACATGGATACGGATTAAAAAATGTGGAGCGGGTTTTGAATAAATACGAGGGTACAATTGCATATTTAAGTAGAGACAAAGCTTTTCAAATTAAGCTTTTGATCTAATAAAACAACTATTAGGAGGAACATAGTGTGCAGCGGAATACAAATTTAGATTACGCGGGGGATTTATCTATGGAACTTGAGGAAATAGAGAAGTTAATCCCGAAGGAAGATCAAGTAGAAGGTGCATCTACAATTACTTTGATGTGCGGTACATATCATACATTAATATGTTATTAAATTAAGAAGAATAAAAAGACTGTTGTAAAATAATAGATTCGGTGTAATGTGTGGCAATGTTAATTTTATAGCTGCGTATTGTAAGATTACTATTTTAGCAACAGTTTTTTTATTCTGATGCACATGAATAATTTCAGGCGCTATTAAAAATATACTAGAAGTGATAAAGGGGAAATGGAATGTTTTTTGGAGGATTTTATGAAGCATTGATCGAATCTGGACTTGATTTGCTGAAACAGAGAGTTAGAGATACGAATACTTTGAAAAGTATATTTCCAGATTTTAAAGGGCAGTTGGCACATAGTTTGCAGAAGCTTTGTATCCGAACATTGATTGTAGAAATGCATGATTATGATAACTGTGGAAATTTAAAGGGAAAAGATTCAAAAGAGAAATACGAATATTTCTGCAAAGAGATAATTAAAAAAAGGAATTTCTGCAAAGAACATTTGCACGTTATCCGGTTCTATGCCAGTGCACAGAAGAAGTAGTGAAGAATATGGCAGCATTTTATGCAGACATCATAGAATGCTTTCAAAAAGATAGTCAGGCGATACAACAGATGTTTTGCCAGGGGAAAGAAGTGCGAAGTATCCACGGGATAAAGGGCGGTTTTTCGGATGTACATAATAAAGGGCGTTGTGTGGTAAGGGTTTTGTTGGATAACGGAGTAGAGATTTTATACAAACCCCGATCAATGGATAATGAAATGAGATCGAACGGTTTATGAACGGGGTATATCGTTCAAAGGAATACAATAATTTAAAAATGGATAAGGGTGTAAAGTCGGTACGATTGAAGATGAACATAGAGTTATTGACGGAACGTGTACTGCAAAATGCAGTATGGAACCGTGAGCATAATGAGGTGAGTTGGTATACGGTACAATTTTTTGACGGGGGTAGTAAGAGCTGGTCAATTTGTCCGATGAATATGTATCTGTATGACGGCTTAGCGGGAATGTTGTTGTTAATGTATAGCTTGAAGAGGAAGGACAAGAGAGATGAGATTGCTGATATTTATAAAAATCTGAAAAAAAGGCTGTTCCAATATACGGATTCAGGGATACAGTCACTAGAGCATCTTCAAACCCAGAATACAGGAATCTATGAAGGGGAAAGTTCTGTTATATATACATATTTGTTGCTGTATCAAGAGGGGGCGGGAGAGGAATACCTGGATTATGCGCAAAGACACGCCAGGATTATTGAGCAATTGATTGAGGGAGATGCGAAACATGATCTGCTTAATGGAAATGCCGGGGCAGTTCAGGCATTGTTGCTGTTATATGAAATAAATCAAGATAAAACTTATCTTGAGATGGCAGAAAGTGCAGCGGGTATGTTGGAGAAGTCAGCAAAAAAGCAAGAATGTGGAATTGGCTGGATAACAGAGGAAGGAATACCGCCCATGGCGGGAGCGGCACACGGGAATAGCGGGATATTGATGGCTTTTTTACACTTGTGGCAAGTGACATCGAAAGACAAATATGAACAATTGGCGGAGAAGATCTGGTCATATGAAGAATCCTTATATAATCCTGAGATAAACAATTGGATGGATGTGCGATTGGGAAAACAAAAGGTAGATGATATAGGTGCTATGGCATGGTGTCATGGAGCACCGGGAATCTTGTATTCAAGGATGAAGTGCTATGAATATGTAAAAGATCAGAAATGGAAGAAGCGCCTTGGAAAAGATGTGTGTAGAGCATATAAAAAATTGAAGGAATATTGGAGAAGAGATAGTTGGTGTTTGTGCCATGGAATATGTGGAAATCTTTGGATATTAGAAAAGGCATCAGAGATTTTGGGGAATAAAGAGGATATATTTAATAGTTATCTGGCGTGCGATGAGGTTAAACTGTTACCGCAGGAGAGGGAAAACCCAGGACTCTTAAATGGATATGGAGGAATTTTATTGTATCTAATACGAAGATAAATAGTAGGTGACTATATAATTTTCTAGTCTTGTTAGTGTGAAAAGAAAATTTTGACAGCAAAAATGCATTTTTACGGACAATGGGTAGAAATCTTAAGAAAAAATAATATACTGGATTTATAAGATATCTTATAAATTACTTTAACACAAAGGAGACCAGAAAATGAAAAAATTTAACAAATTAGTATCATTGATGTTGGTAGGAGCTATGATGTTAGGAATGTGTACTACTGCTTATGCAAAGGATGAAAGTAATGTTAAACAGTATAATAGCATTCAGGAAGTATTAGAAGAAAATGAGTCTTTGCAGGATCTTGTTCTTTCAGATGAGAATTTGTCACGTCCGGCAATGGCACCATTGACGAGCATGCAGGTTATGTGGGTGAATTCACAAGATGCAGGAGAAGAACATATATCTGCAGGCCAGTATGCTACAAGGTTGGATCATGGCGGGGATTGGTTTCAGGTTATAACATTTGAGGTTGGATTTAGTTCTGTGCGTTGGGCAAAGTTTAAACATATGGAAATGGAGTCCACTGATACGGAATATGTTGATCTAAATGGTGATAATATCATGGATGGAGTATTAAGATTATGGACGATTAATACGAGTTATACAAGTGGTAAATTTGAATATAGTGCGTGGTCTGTTCAAACATCGAAAGAGTTCAGCACATGGATTAATGTTTTATAAGTTGGGAGATGGATTTTCATGGAAATAGGTTTTTATACAAATAATTATGTGAATACTTATAATAATAAGAGTGTCAAAAACAAAAAGTCATTTGATGGACTGGACATTCTGGGACCGGAAGCGCCAAATGAAGTGAAAGAAGCCTGGAATAAAGCGGAGAAAGAATGTGGTATAAATGGGTATGGGTATGGGGTGAATTCAGGAGGCAAGCTTACGTGCCTTACGAGTCTGTTTGCCATGTCATTCGAGAGCGCTTATAATGGCGGCGGACGTGATATTCTGGGGACTACTGTGCATTCAGCAAAAACAGCGGTTCAAAAGGCACTTGACAGGTTAGGAATACCTCAGGATAGTAAAGAAAAAAAGGAGAAGTTTTTTTACGAATCATTTTTGCGTTATTTAAACTAAGATAAAAATTAGGGTAGTGTAAAACGATTTATGAAAAAATCGAACCTCTTTCCTTGGTGTTGACCAATTATATTTTACTTACAGGAACCCGGTGAAGGCTGAATTAAACGGACTTTCAGCCTTCACCGGCTTTCCGATTATTTTGATAGCCTAAGCCAAAGAAGGGGGGATAGGCTAATAACCTCTGTAACCATTAAATTTACTGGGGGTGAGTCGATTTTGAGTATATAAAGTTTACAGTACCAAAAGTAGTAGGAATAGTTAATATGAAAATAAGAACTTTTAAAGGAAACGTGAGATATTATGGTAAAGCCACGTATAAATATGCAGATGAAAATTTTAGTGCAATGTTAGCTTTTAATACGCCAAATTAATATTAGGGGGAAATAAATTGACAATTGAAAGCATTAATGGAATCAATATTTATATGGTCACTGCAAATGATGTGAAGTGCAAGCCGTCATATTTTGTAGAGAAGAGCCAGTCTTGGGTGGAAGGAGAGAAGAGGGGAACGATCTCAGAGACAGAGATTGATCGATTGAAAGAGAAGTACAATCCATCAGATATGTCAAATGAGAAGAATATTGACTTCTTAGGCGAGCTAGTGAAGCTGGGCGTACTTTCTAAACCTACAGCACGATATATATATTATGGGTTCGCACCGATAGATATCAGATCTGAGAATGTGGGAAACCCGCAGGGGTTCCTACAGAAGGATTCGGGTGATACGAAGATGATACCCAATACGGGATGGACTTCATCATCACGAGGATATGATTATTATGAAGCATTATTCGAGCAGGTTAAGAATGCAACTACAGTAGATCAAAAAGAGTCGCTGTATCTCAAGGATTATTCAAATTACTTGAGAATCTTAGGACAGTTAAAAAATTAGACGAGAACAAATATGTGGATAAAGCGGGTAAATAATAAAAATTTTACCTGCTTTATTTCAGTATTATGGATGGCAGTTATGGAATACCAATTTTCTTGTTGGGCATTCTTTTTTGATGTAACATAGGTATAGGGTATTGCATTAAAAGCAGGTATTAAAAATGCCTGCTTTTAGAGTGTTTATCTGATGACGAACCAGTTTAGACAGCTATTATGCTTGTTATAATGATTTGAGTATTTAGCGAAAAATTCTCCAAAAGAGGAAATTGTTGTTGACTTATTTTTAGAGGAACCTATGCTTGTCGGAATATGGTATCCGAACTTTATCCGGAAAATAAAAAGTCATGCAGGGCAGGTTTATTACCTGACTTTGTACAGGTGGAGACCTCAACAAAACCTCAATAAAATAGGAAAAAGTAGTCAGTTTTTTCGAAGTCTTATTGAGGGGATATGGTGTATAATAGAGGAAAGCTATTAGTGTGGACAGCAACAAAAGCAAGCCTATAGTTTCTGGAGCATTGGATAATGTATCAAGAGAAGATATAGAAAGCAGCATAAAAAAAGATGGTGGTAAGTTAGTGCAAAAGAGTTTTGATTTGTATATTTAGGATAAAGAAAAAAGAGTTTAGTGTAACCGTATTGTTGCAGGAAAGGAGAAAGAAATGAGTGTTTTAGGAGTAAATGGAGCTTTTGCGGGGGCATACCAATATGCGAACAGAACACAAAAAACAGGCACAAGTGGAACAAGTTTTACGGAACAGTTGCAGAAAACAGGAGAATCAATGAATACATCAAAGGTAGATACCTACACGGAATATCTTCGGTCAAAATACGGCAATGTAAAAATCCAGAATGTTGGGAAAGATCAGCAGAGCCTTGACAAAATTGGCAAGAGCATGAGTGGAAATGATGTTGTAATTGCCCCAAACATTTTGGAACAGATGGCAAATGACCCGGAAAAGGCAGCTTACTATGAATGCAAGATAGATGATTTCTTTAATGCCACACCTAGGCTGAAAGCGTCATTTGCAGCACAGGGACTTGACTACCAGCCATGCGGGGTAGTTGTCCATGAAGATGGGAGTGTTACCTATATTAGTGGCTGCGCTGATTCCCCGGAGCGTGTGGCGGAAGTAAATGCAATCAATAAAGCAAAACGAGAGAAAGAAGCAGCACAGCGAAAAGAAAACATAGAGCGCAGTCAAGAAGCGGCAGCGGAACGAAACCAGAAGATGGAGATGGCTTATAGGAAACAGGCTATGGTGGAAGCTCTTGCTAACCGTACAATGGGAACAAGCAGGATTATATATACGGCTACGCCGGAAGTTTTGAGTTCTGCGATTGCGGCTTATGAGCAGAATATCATGGAAAATTGTATGGACACATGAAAAGATATCTAAAATAATCTATATATATTTAGATTATTTTATAGTGCGAAATGTATGTTTGGCGGGCTTGGCATCTTGGCAGGCCATTGTCCTGTGCCATACCGCAGGCAATGCCTGACAGCTATTATGCTTATGACAATGATTTTTTCCAACAAAATACGGAATGGTTCGGGTAACTGTTGAATCGGGAGATATATGGAGTGTATAAACCATATATTTCCCGATTTTTATTCCTGCGGTCTATGTCAAGAAATTGAATAAAAACGTAATTTTGCAGGAAAACTGCAAAATAAGGATAAAAATATTGACTGCTAAGAATAATAAGCATATAATTATAGTATGATTTTGCAAGAATTTAGCAGAATGGAGGTTATTATATGCTTCTTGAATTTAGGATAAAGAACTATAAATCATTTGTAGAAGAATCTTGTTTCTCTATGGTGGCTGCACCGAAGCAGAAAGGATTAGACTATAGTTTGATGAAAACAAAGGTAAAAGGAAAAGAAATCCGTGGTTTAAGCTCTTCAGTAATTTACGGTCCAAATGCTGCAGGAAAAACAAATATTATAGGTGCAATGGACGTTCTCCGTGCGATTATATTACGAGGAAATATTAGAAATTCTGAAGAAAAATCATCACCAAATCCGGCAGCGGCAGCATTGGAGCTGATCCCAAATAATAATGCAATAGAAGGAAAGCCGGTTTGTTTTTCTGTGGAATTTTATGAAGAAGATGCAGGAGATAAGTTTAGAATTCTGTATGAATTGGGGATTGATTTAGGAGGATTTCTTGATGAGGAATATCCAAGAAAAATCGTATCAGAAAATCTTTTTGTAAATGGAGAGCCGATTTTTCAGCGCGCCGATGATCTGTATATCGGAAATATGAAAGCGATTAAAGAGTACCTTTCGGATGTGACAGAGCAAAATGTGGAAAGTGTAAGTGAGATTGCTAAGAACAGTTTAAGTAAAGATGAATTGTTTTTAACAAATGGATTTAAACTTGTTTTCTCACAGAGATTTGTAAAACTAATTGTGGATTGGTTTTCAAATAAATTTATGGTAATTTATCGTGCCGACTCTATGCAGCTGATAAAAAAATTTGCTGATCCTAAGAAAAAAGCAATTTATGTGGAAAAGACAACGGATAAAGCAGCGAAACTATTTGGAGTTAATTCCAATGCAGTAGGGTATGTCGTAAGGGAAGATGAGTCGGACGCAAAACTGTATTCTGTTTTTCAGGATATGAAGAATAAAAAGAGTGCGGCTATTGCAGCAGAAATTTTTGAATCTTACGGGACAATCCGCTTTATCAATATGTTTCCATTGGTTATAAAAGCAATTCAGACTGGAGGAACGCTTGTAGTTGATGAGTTTGATGCATCTATTCACCCAATAGCGTTGATGAGTATTATCAATGTTTTTCATAACGATGACATCAATATCCATCATGCACAGCTGATTTTCAATACACACAATCCAATCTTTTTGAACTCTAATCTGTTCAGAAGAGATGAAATTAAATTCGTAGAGCGCGATGATGACAGCCATCAAAGTATTTTGTATGCGTTATCTGATTTTGGAACAACAGGTGATAAAGGCGTTCGTAAGCATGAGGATTATATGGGCAAATACTTTATCAGCCAATATGGTGCGATTAAGGATATTGATTTTACACCAATCTTTGAGGAGATTTTGGCCAGAGAAGGTGAGGTGTAGTTATGGCAAAGAGAAAGCCGACCAATAAATACTATTTTAGTGTTGAGGGGGAAACAGAACAGTGGTATTTGAAATGGCTGCAGGATCTGATTAACAATACGGAAGAATCTGTCTGTAAAGTTTCGATTGATTGTCCGGTGAAAAAGAATCCACTAAAACACGCAAAATCTTTGACTGTTACAAGAAAGATTGAGATATATCATTTCTTTGATTATGAAAGTGATGAGCCTATTCATGTACAGGGATTCCAAGACGCTATGGATAATATGAAGAAAGCAGAGCAATTAGGTAAGCAGATTAAGTATAAATCGGGATATAGCAATTTCACTTTCGACTTATGGATTTTACTGCACATGGCAGATTGCAATACTTCATACGCTCATAGAAAACAGTATATTACACTGATCAATAGAGCCTTTTGTGAGAAATTTGAAAACATGGATGAGTACAAACATGAGGGTAATTTCAAACGCTGTTTGAGCAAAATGAATCTTGTTAATGTAATTGACGCTATCAAACGTGCGAGAAATATCATGCAGAGGAATCAGGAGAATGGATATACATTACTTCAGTATAAAGGGTATAGATATTATAAAGAAAACCCATCTCTTTCTGCGTGGGAAGCAATAGAGAAGATTTTAAGTGATTGTAAATTATTATAAACTTATGAAAGACAGCAGAAAGAGAAATCTTCTCTGCTGTTTGTTTATGATTCGTGAATGATTTGACCAAGGTATAGACATATGGAAAAATATCTATTATAATCTATATATATTTAGATTATTTTATAGTGTGAAGCGTATGTTTGGCATACAAGAGAAAAATCCCCAGAAATGGGTTTATATAGATAATACGGGTAAAATACGTCTGGTTTCGGCCAGATGTTTTTTTATGGAAAAAGGAGGGAAATAAAGGAGATATTATAACTAAATCAAAGAATACGGATTTTGAAGAAGAATCATGGTCCGGGTAACTGTTGAATCGGGAGATATATGGAGCGTATAAACCATATATTTCCCATTTTTTATTCCCGCGGGCATCGGGCCCGGACGGGGGTGGTTGCATGTACATTTACTTAAAGGACCGGATTAAGATGATCCGGCGTGAAATGGGAAGGCGGACAGCTGTCTGTATGAAGAAATGGAGGAAATAGGATGGGGTTATTTACATTAGAAGATACGATAGCAATCCCATTGCTGCAGCAGATGGAGTCCCTCATTGTAAGAGGGGCTGATGAGAAGAAATTCGACACACAGACAGGGTGGAAAAGTCTGTTCGGAGCAGGGGATTTCGAGAGTTCTATGGAAGAACAGTACGGTTTAAATTATCCGGGCGAAGTTCTGGAACGGTACGAAGAACGCTGCGGAGGCGGTATTGAGCAGGAAAGGGCGCTTGGACTGGCTCTGGCAGAGAAGAAGATGCTTTTAGAGGAATCTATGTTTGTCGGGGCGCAGTATCCGAACTTTATACGGAAAATAAAAAGCCATACAGAGCAGGATTTTTACCTGACTTGCGTTATGTACCTGCTTTCAGAGAAAGTGGAAGAACAGGGGAAATTCTATCAGAAGATTTTGCAGCATGATTATAAGGAAACGAAAGAAGCTGTGTTTGCAGCGTTTGTCCTTCAGGAGCATCCAAATGCATGGGATTTTGTAAAACCGCTTTTTATCCGGTTTCTCGGAAATGGACGGACATTAAGGGCATATGGAAATCATGGGCTTTATGCGTGGGCGCTGCAGATGTATGCGGATAAGATACAGAAATGCAGAACAAAGGACATGTATGTATTAAAAGCGCTGCTGGAATTGCGCAATAAGTTCGTGAAAGAGGGTACACCGGCATGGGAACATCTCAAGAACGCAGGATATTCCAGACAGGAGATCATCTATCTGAACCTGATCCTGCGGGCGGCAGTGTGGAGCCCGGAAACGCCGGATAAGAAGTCTATTACCATAGAACGGATGGCCCTTTTTGGCTTAAAAGAACTGATAAACGTAAAAGAAATTGAAGATTCAGAGCTGCTTCCGTTTTGTGAATCTTTATTAAAGGATTACGAGTCATATGATATCCATATAGAGGGCGCCGATGGGATATTAAGCAGCCTGATAGGAAATGTACATATCCGGGACAGGCAGATGTACCAGTATCTATATGGAATCAAAAAAGATAGGCGGCTGCCAGAGGATTGGTTCTACCTGGATTTTTCGGATAAAGAATCCTGTGAGGTATCCAAATGGATGGAACCAGAGCAGTTTACAAAATTATTCAGCGTCAGCCTGTATTCACAGGAATCGGTAAATATTGATCTGTGGTTTGATAATTACCAGAGGTATACGGGAAAACGGTATGAAGAGTTATTCTGGAAAGTGCCGGATTTCTATGTTAAAGATGTGTTTCGGTTATTAGTAAAACAAAATAAGATAGATATGGTAAAGCTTCTTGAGGAGTATGCGGACGATGAGAAACATATGCCAGCGGAAACGCTCAAAAATAAGTGGAGCATTATGAAAGGCCATATAGGTTCGGTTGCCCGCTATTTAACAAGTCATGAAGTTTATCTTTTTTGGGAAGCATTTGACAGGTATTACGGAATCTGTCAATTGGACGAGTTCTTCGGATACCGTGATGTCGTGCTGAATGCGGTGAATGTGCAGAGTTATGGATACAGCTTTCAGAATATGAAGTTTAAAGAAGAGATATTATCCATGGAAGAGCAGGCAAAGCTCTTTGATTGGGTGGAACTAATGGTTTACAGGAAGATGCCGCAGGAATATGAAAAGTTTCTTTACAGTTTTCTTTTGATGCGTGGGGTGCGTAAGAGCTTCCCGGAAGAAAGTGTTTCCCTGTTTCATCTCATCAAGGAGGATGTTGGCGAATCAGAAAGGAATCGGTTATATCGAGAGTATTTATCAACGGATGAATGGGAAGCTTTCCGGAAAAAGGAAAACGAGAGGAGAGAACAGATAAAAAAAGAGCGCCGGCAGGAAGAGCTGCAGACGTTCCGGAAACAGATTTGCGCGGATATCCAGTCATCGCAGGATATGTATGGGATTCAGGATGCGATTGCCAGATATTTATCTCGCTTGTATTCTGAAAGGGAAAAAGCAGAGATATGTCTGGAACTGCTGGACAGCTATCTGGAAAAAGACTGCAAGGTAAAGAAACGCACAGCGGGAAGATTGGCAGACCATATAGTTGACCTGTTTACCCACGGAGCACTGGAGTGGAAGACGGTTCAGGAAATTATTAATAAGATGGAGGTTGTTGCAGATGAATGTGGAAAAGATTAGGATACGGAGAGAGTGCTGCCGGCTGCTTGAAAAAACGAGAATGCAGAAAAGCCTGACGAGACAGTGTGACGAGCAGTTATTATTAGATGGTTGCCAGAAAGTGATGGAATCGGAAGTGGCTTCCCAATTCCAGTATTTAGAAGCGGATGCGCAGAAACGCCTGATTGAGACACCTGAATTGTTAGAATATGTCCTGGGGCTTCTGCAGAATGGTTCGTCATCGGCAAGAGTGGGAACGCTGCTGGGACAGACAGAGGCAGAAGAATTGCTTCTATATAATAAGGAAAGAGTTGCTGACATCTTAATGGATCAGGGTGTAGCCGGGGAGCATTTGCGGGTATACCTTAAGTATTATCAGGATCAGGATTTATCATTGGAGCAAAAGGCTTTGCTAAGAAGCGGATTGCACAATTATTTTTCACTGCGGAAGACCTGTGAGGAAAGTCTGCTGGCAGAAAACAGGGAGATTTTTTACAGTAAAGTAGTTGCGGGCAAAATGCTTAATACATTGTCTGATTATGATGGCTGTCTTTCTGACATTGCTCACAGCCATGTAATATTTGAGGTGCTGGACGAGATATTGGGAATAGGAGGCAACAGGCAGCGTATAGATGATGAAAATTTCCGACAGATCAAAGAGCAGCCGGTAATTATCAAGGAGCTTTTAGAATGGGCAGACCATTTTTTTACTGATGAGGAAAAGCCTTCTTTTATGAAGCTTCTGCTTGGCAATCACTCCCTGGTGCATGACCTTCGCCGCTTGAAAGACAAGGTGATGAACGGCATGGGTAAAGAGGCGCATCAGATGACTGGGAACAGGGCTTCTTATATAGCATTTTTCTATAATAATGAGTTTATGGAGGAATGGAAGGGTGAACGGATGGAGGAGTTGATGATTTATGCCATCACCCATAAGAAAAAGGCATTTCTTTCCCTGATCAAGGAGAAAAAAGAGCTTTTTCTTTCGATACCGTTTCACTCCATCCTGTTTCAAAGAGAGTTCTATGACCGGGTGATCAATCTCAATATAATAAACGCGAGGAATCTGGAGCAATGTCTCAAGATAAAACAGTGGCCGGTAGATATTCTGGAACGGTTCTATGATAGAGGAAATACGTTTGAGGAGATATGGGTTCTGTGCGGCTTGCCTAAACGGTATGTCGAACTTTATCTTAATTTGTCGCTCGCCAGGGTGGACGCGCGGTTAAAGGTAATACGGGAAGTAATCAATAAGAACTGCCTGCAGATAGATATGGAGATTCCCCCGCTGGCCAGGCAGTTGTCGGTGCAGCCTTTTTCTGTGTGGATGCAAAAAACATTTTCCCATATCGAAGGACTGGATAATATAGTAGGAATGCGGCTTTTGGAGCATTACGAACAGATGCAGTATTTGATTGGGGGCATAGAGACGGTGGCTGAAGCAAGGTATATCTGCAAGAATACGGGTCTTTTCCAGGGGGAGAGAGATATACAGATTATCAGGGAACAGATTTTGGACAAGAATGAGGACTGGCAGAAGCTGAAAGAAGCATTTGGCTTCAGTGAGGAATTTATCCGGGATAATGAGGCGCGGATCAAAGAGTTTATCTATAAGGACGGCGCATATATCATGGGCACATATCTGAGAAATGTGCCGGAGAAAAAAGAAGCGCTCAGGCGGCTGGTATATGCGGAGCTGACGGGCAGGTTCCGGGAATTAAAATATTTCAGGGACGACCTGGCGGTTGAGTTGGATTATCCAATTCCTGATTCCAGCAGGAACAGATGGATGGAAAATATACAGGAGAAAAGCGGCCGGCTGCATGTTTGGGAAGAAGATGGATTGCTGCCGGTTATGCAGATGGGGCAGGTGCCGGAGGCTACCTGTCTTTCCTATGTAGACGGCGTATACAAGCAATGTCTGCTGGCATGCCACGATGCGAATAAAAAGGTTATATATCTGTCATTGGATGGAAAAATTGTGCTGCGCGCCGCGATCCGCCTGACTAAAGGAATTTATGGAAATGTAAAGAAGGATAGCAGCCTGCCGCAGCTTGAGTTTGCAGACCTCTCTGCGCCGATATCTCGGCAAAACGAGAAACAAAAAGAGGAAGTGGAGCAGAAGGAGGAACTGATATTGTTTTTGGAAACGGCGTATATGTCGAGGCTCCCGCAGGATATGGCCGGTCCGGCAATAGAGCTGATACTTAGGCTGATGAAGAAGAAGGCAAGACTGATGGGGGTACAGTTTGCGGCCAGCCTGTTTTATAAGGAATGGAGGCCAAAGGATATGGTGTGTATGGGAATATCCATGTTTATCTCCCGGTCAAAAGCCGGTGAGCAGTATCTTGACAGCATAGGAGGCGATAACCGCATAGAGCAGGAGGGCAGCTATCGGAAATATGTTTTTCTTGTGGAAAACAAAAAGAGATTAGAGTATGGAAGGAGTTATTCATGAGGAAAGGCAAGGAAGAATTAGGAA
>Ga0137308_100914_pt1 | contig 36826 bp, 30 predicted proteins | sample Inofrocosms_June_FD_97181 | JGI IMG/M metagenome (GOLD analysis project Ga0137308, IMG submission 97181) | Mouse cecal microbial communities from Vienna, Austria - N-Acetylneuraminic and N-Acetylglucosamine D2O microcosms_June | ecosystem: Host-associated > Mammals > Digestive system > Large...
TTCTCACGCTATTTTCCTCCTTCTTGTCCACGCTTTTTGGACATTATGGTATGCCGTCCGGCTTTCCTCCTTCTTGTCCACGCTTTTTGGACATCATGGTATGCCGTCCGGCTTTCCTCCTACCTCAGCAAATTCCCGGAAATAACCATCTGCTGTACCTGACTTGTTCCCTCATACAGCGTAGTAATCCTCGCATCCCGGTAGAGCCTTTCTACCTTATACTCCTTGATAAACCCATAACCGCCATGGATCTGAACCGCTTTGCCTGCTACCCGGTTGGCCATCTCGGAGGCGTAATATTTGCACATAGAGCACTTCATGGGAGCGTCCCTGGCGCCTGTATCCTTGGCTACCGCTGTATTGTAGATCAGTTCTCTTGCCGCCTCGATCTCAGTAGCCATGTCAGCGATCATAAAGCTGATGGCCTGGTTCCTGCAGATGGGTTTTCCGAACTGTTTCCGCTCTTTTGAATAGCGGATGGACTCCTCCAGACAGGCCTGGGCAATACCCAGGGACTGGGCTGCCACCCCCAGACGGCCGCCGTCCAGGGTCTTCATGGCTGCTGCAAAGCCCTTGTCCAGGGGGCCCAGAAGCTGGCTCTTTGGCACCCGCACATTTTCCAGTACAATGTCACTGGTGGGATAGCCGTTGATTCCCATCTTGTGCTCCGGCTTTCCGATGGATACACCCGGAAGAGTCAGATCCACAATGAACATAGAAATGCCTTTGTTTCCTTTCAGATCAGGGTTTGTTCTGGCATAAACCACCGCATAATCCGACACCGGGGCACCGGAGATAAAGCATTTCCGGCCGTTGAGAATATAGTCCTCCCCGTCCTCCACGGCACGGGTGATCATCCCCCCTGCATCGGAACCGGCTCCTGGCTCGGTCAGGGCAAAACAGATCTTCTTTTCCCCTGAGGCCAGCAGAGGGATATACTTCTTTTTCTGCTCCTCAGAGCCATAATAGAGCAGGGAACCGCTGCCCAGGGAATTGGGTGTATTGGCATAGATGGCCAGCACCGGGCATACTCTGGCGAACTCCTCCACCATCAGCACATAGGACAAGGTATCCCCGCCCTGGCCGCCGTATTCTACCGGCAGCTTGCATCCCAGGAAGCCGTATTTTGCCATTTTATAATGCATATCCCAGTCAAAACCGCCTTCCTGGTCCAGTTTTTCCTGGATTTCTGTTGTGAATTCTGTCTCTGCAAAGTTGCGGAAATTCTTCCGCATCATCTCGTGTTTGGGTGATAAAATCATGATTTTCCTCCATTTTCCTGATATACTCCCGCAGTTCTTCCATAAGATACCTGGCCCGGAAAACAGCACCGGGCCAGATAATAAAAGGGGGGGGGTATATTTTATCGAATCAATTCATTCCTGCAATCATTTTGCAGAATCCTTATAGCATCTCAGCCAGAGTCTGGATCCTGGTTCTGGCCTGGTCATAAGCCCCAGGCTGCTGGTCAATATCAATGGATAAGACCGGATATCCCAGGCTCTTTATGTATTTGTTGTATGCCACAAACTCATATTCCTCCGGATCACAGAACTTCATCAGGCATACGATCAGGGCCTGGGCATCGTTGTCTTTCAGCAGATTTCCAAGCAGTTCCAGCCGTTTGATCTCATCATCATGAGCCATGGGATCTGTCCGGTTCATCCACTGTCCAGCCAAACGTCCAATACCGTCATCCCCCTCAGGAATATCCGTCCGGTACTGGCGCATTTCCTGGGCAAGATCATCCCCTGCTACCGCCAGATTCTGGTCTTCCAGAATCTGTAATAACCCCTCCGGTTCCGCTGTGATTCCGGTCAGAATCACCTTTTTCCCGGCAAATATATGGGCCGGAAGTGTCTCCAGACTGTCATTGATTTCCTTCATAATCTCCAGGTGCTCTGCCTTTGTCATGAACCATGCACTCTTAAATACCTCATGGCGGACAATGGGGGTAACCACATCCAGATGGTCATTGGCCAGCTTGGCAAACCGCCGCATCTGGACATTATGTTCATTATAAACCGCAATACTTTTCTGTACTGCTTCTTCCTCAATCGCTACCTGGTAAATCTCCTCAATCCGTTCCTTCACCTGGGTAAATTCTGCCTTCAGATAAGCAGCAGCCGCCGGAATTTTCCGGTTCTGGGGATAGGTGAAGGGAATACAGGCAATATCCCTGACACCCAGCTTAAAATCCTGGGTTACACAGCGGAGCGTGTCACACATGGATGGGATCATCACCGCCTTTACCCCATGGTAGGTGCCGTTTAATCCCAGCTCCATGCAGGACTGCATGATGGGACAGGCGAATGCCACCAGATACTTTCTTGCCTGGGAGATCTCGGTCTGCGCCCCCCACATGCCCATAGGCACGATGCCTGCCGCATCCGCCAGAACTTCAGGAGTGTAATAGGGAAATGTGCCGATGACCTGCCGGCCCTGGCGCAGATACTGGGCCAGCTGCTTTCCCGGATTTCCGGCGACCTCTTTTAAATACTGTAATTTTTCCTGTAAATTAGCCATTACGCCGTTCCTCCTTGTGCTTTCTCATCAATTCCGCAAATGCCTCAATACGGGTTTCAAACTGCGCTTCACTGAAATTGCGGAAGTCTGCCTGATCACCGTCAAAGGACATATAAGGCAGACCGCTGCAGGCCTCCGACACCTGGCGCATCAGCTCCTGCTGCTGGCAGACCATGACCTTGCAGGCACGGTTTACATGATAGATGGTTCCGTCAATATGGAACTTGGTATTCCATTCCTTTCTTCTGCGGACGCTTTCCTCCAGCAGGATATTGTTGGAGCTGGTAAATGCATAAGCACGGGCCAGACTCTCAATATCACCCGGTGTGTAGTCCAGGGACCATGCACGGGCGTAAGCGGTTGCGCAGACATTGATCCCATATTTCTTTAAGGTTTTCAGGTTATGGGAGAGGTAGGGCCAGCAGGCAATCCCTTCCCAGAACACGCGGAATTCCTCTTTCGCCGGGAAGGTGGAAGTACCGTTTTTGATGTGCTCTTCAATCTCTGCAATCAGCTGGCGCATCACATCTCCCGTCTCCCTGCGGCCTCTGGTAAATACCATAGGCCCCATGTAATTAAACAGATCAAATCCGCTTAAGGGGCTGGGCTGAAGCTCCAGATAGTCTGCCACCTGCTCCCACAGATTCCTGTTTTCCGTGGAAACCCGCATGATTTCAGCGAACCTGTCCGGGTCCCAGGTGGTTCCCGTAAAGGCACTTAAAGCTTCAATCACCTGCTCGATCTGCGCCTTGATATACTGGACCCGGGAATCTGTCACATAGGGCATATGGTTGTAGGTAAAGTCGATCATAAAGGTGGGAATCTCCAGCTTTCTGCCGATCACCTCAAACCATTTGGTAATCTCATTGCAGCCATTATTTCCGATCAGCAGGAAATCCGGTTTTGCCATGTTGCTGGCCGGACTGCAGTCAAAAATATCCGCATAGGCTATATCGATTTTTGCATAAGAGCAAAGGTCATTGTTACAGTCATGGGCTTCCGCATACTCCAGAAACGGGGCCGCCAGCTTCTTCGCCGCAATTGCCGCACCGTGATTCTCCGGATAAACAATATGCAGTCCCAGGGTCTCCGCAATCTCCTGGGGAAATAGGGAGGTCGCCCAGCCGATCTTCTCTCCCCGCGCCCTGGCTTCCATGGTATCATTATATGCCTTGTCCAGCAGTGCTCCCGCCATCAGCTGGGATTTGGATTTTGGCCGTTTTGGTTTTGCCGGCGCCGCGGCCTGGTCTGGCTGGACTGCTGCCGGATTCATATTCTGTTCATTCATCGTCTTTCTCTCCTTTTCTATAAATAGCACGCTCATCTGCGGCAGATTCATGCCGCGTCATATCCTGGTATGCAAATAACGCCGCGCCGATAGCTCCTGCCATCTGGCAGTCCTCCGGTACCAGAATCCCACATTTTAATTCCTGCTCCATGGCCCGAACGATCCCCTTGTTCTTTGCCACACCCCCGCTCATTGCTACCTGGGGCCTGTATCCCACCCGAGCCGCAAGACCGGATACCTTTTTCGCTACGGAGGCGTGGATGCCTGCCAGAATGTCCTCCACTTTTTCATCCGAGGACAACCGGGAGATCACCTCCGATTCTGCGAATACGGCGCAGGTGCTGCTGATGGATACCGGGTTCTGGGACTTTTCTGAAAGCCTGCCCATATCCTCCACCTGCACATCCAGAACCCGGGACATGGCTTCCAGAAATCTCCCGGTTCCTGCCGCACATTTATCATTCATAATAAAATTTTCCAGATTTCCCCTGTCGTCCAGAAGCAGTGCCTTGGCATCCTGCCCGCCGATGTCAATCACTGTACAAACCCGGGGACACAGAAACCGCATCCCCTTTCCGTGACAGCTGACCTCGCTCAGCTCCCGGTCCGCCTGGGCAAACGTAAGACGGCCATAGCCTGTGGCAACGATCCGGGCTATGCCGGACCGGTTCACACCGGCTTCTTCCAATATCTTTTTGTATACCTCAGAAGGCCCTCTTGTTCCGGTCCCCACCGCCACCAGCTGCCTGGCAATGATCCTTTTTCCGTCCTCCATAATCACAGCCTTGGAGGCAGTGGAACCGATATCCACTCCCATTGTCAGCATAGGATTTTCCTCCCGATTTACTTTGCCACACCGGATGCTTTCAGACTGCTGATCATCTCTTCGCTGTAACCGACAGACTTTAATACCGCATCCGTATCCTGCCCCACCTGTCCGGCATGTTTAAAGGGCATTTTTCCGATGGAGCCAAAGCTCACCGGGGTACTGGAAAATGCTGTTTTCTCACCGTTTGGATAGGTATATTCCTGGAGGAAATCATTGGCCCACGCCTGCTCATCCTTCAGTACATCGGTAAAATGAGCCAGCTTTTCGTGGGCAATGTCATTGGCCTCCATCCTCTCAATCCAGTAGCTGCTGTCATGCTGTGCAAAGATTTCGTCACACACCGCAACCGCCTCACCGATCCGCTTGTTGGTCTCTGCGATGCAGTAAAATCTGGGGTCCTCTGCCAGATCGGGGCGGTCAAAAATATCCCTGCAGATCTTCGGCCACATCTTGTCGTATTCCGGCATGGAAAGATAGATCCACTCGCCGTCCCTACATTTGTAGCAGGTAAGCAGGGGGCTGTTGCAGTCAAAATGGGTTCTGGGGTATTCCCTGCCATACTCTGCACACAGAAGGCCATTGCTCAGGATGAAGATAGCTGCCTGATACAAGGAGACACTGACCCGGTCCCCCTCTCTGTTCTGCTTTGCCCGGACCAGCGCCCCGCAGATTCCTGCTGCCAGGGTGATTGCGGTCACATGATCCCCGAATCCGGCTACCGTATTCATCACCGGGCCTCCCTTGGAGCTTAAATCCGCCATCAGTCCGCTCCGTGAGAAAAATGCCGTGTAATCGTACCCCGGCTTGTCCTTCAGGGGCCCCATGGCTCCGTATCCCAACACCTCTGCATAGACCACATGGGGATACAAGGCATGTACCTCCTCATAGGTAAGCCCCATCTTTTTTAATGCATTGGGTCGGTTGTTGGTCAGAAACACATCGCACTGGGCGATCAGTTTCAGTACCGCTTCTCTTCCTTCCTCCGTTTTGGTATCCAGACAGACAAAGGATTTGTTGGAATTTTCCAGGTCAAAGCTGGGACACCCTTCCTCAAACTGAGGAGTCCTCTGCCCCCGGTATGCACTCCTGTAAGGATCCCCCCTGGGGCCCTCCACCTTGATCACCTCTGCCCCCCAGTCTGCCAAAATCCTTCCGCAGGCCGGAGCGGCAAAATAAGTTGTAAGTTCCAATACCTTAATTCCCTCCAATGGTTTCATGCTTACATAAACCCCTTTCTTTTTCTATAAATCATGCTCCTTGCAGGAACATGGCTCTATTTGCCACATCCCCTATCCTGCGTCCCGGACATTCGGGTGATGGCGTCCGGAACAGCAGAAACACAGCTCACCTTTATACACAGCATTTTCCATGCCAAAAAAAGGACAAGCCGCCTTCCGGCGGCCTGTCCTTCTCACGGGAGGCAACAGTTCCGATGCCCCTGACTGTTACCATAGGAGGCCTGCTTCACCGCAGTCAGAGGGAATCGGGGCCATTCCCCTGCTTCTGGTCGAGCAATCCATATTTTTTCAGCTTATATTGCAGGGTTCTTCTGGAGATATTCAGATACTTTGCAGTCAGCTCCCGGTGGCCCTGATTGATCTTTAATGCCCGTATGATCCGCTCCTTCTCATCCTCTGTCTCCGTATCCTTCTGGTCAAAACCATCCTCGCTGAACATACTGGACGGAATCTCATTGATATTGATGGTGGATGCCGTGCTCATGATCACCATGCGCTCCACAATATTCTTCAGCTCCCGGACATTGCCTGGCCATCCGTAGGCCTCAAAGGTCCGGTACACCTTTTTGGAAAATTTCTTTTTCAGCTCATATTTATCGCAGAACTTGTGCAGAAAATACTCTGCCAGCGGTACAATGTCATCCTTCCGCGCCCGCAGAGGAGGAATCATAATAGGAATCACGTTGAGCCGGTAATAAAGGTCCAGCCGGAAAGTCTTATTTTCCACGCAGTCCGTAAGCTTCTGGTTAGTAGCCGCGATCAGACGGAAATCCACATCCACAGGCTTCGTGGAGCCAATCCTTGTAATGGTCCGGCTTTCCAGCACCCGGAGCAGCTTTGCCTGCAGATTCAGGGGCATGGAATTAATCTCATCCAGAAATAAAGTACCCTTGTGGGCTGCCTCGATCAGTCCCATTTTCCCGGTGTTCAGCGCCCCGGTAAATGCACCTTTTGTATACCCGAACAACTCTGATTCCAGCAGGTTCTCCGGCATGGAAGCACAGTTGATTTCAATCATAGGCCCGCTTTTATAGGGGCTGTTATCGTGAATATAATGCGCTACCACTTCCTTTCCGGTACCCGACTCCCCCTGGAGCAGAATGGCGCTTGCCACGGAAGCTGCCCGCCCGATTTCATCCACGATCTGTTTCATGGCGCTGCTTTTATAGATGAATTCATACTTCTTCGTCTGGATCTTCACACTGGACTGTACTGCTCCCCGCCGCTCGCTGAGTCCCAGATTATAAAAGTTCCTTAATTGATTCATCTCCATTCTGTCAGCCACCACAAACTTAATATTCCCATTGCTGTCAAAGATGGGAGTAGCCGTCACAATAAATTCCTTCAATTTTCCGTTTTCCGAATAGGATCTCTGTAAATGGGTCGCCTTCTTCTTTGTCTCAAACACCTCCGTACACACCGGAGCATTGAAAATCCCCAGACTCTGGAAATCATAAACGGTCTTATCATCATAAAATTTCCTTGCTCGGCCACTGCATTTCAAAACATACCGGTTTACCCACAAAAACTTACCGTTTTCGTCAAAAATACTGATTCCCCATTCCAGGCTGTCCAGCAAAGTAAACAGATCCGGCAGCAACAATTCATTTTTTTCCATTTTGCTCATCTCCTATCACACATATATTACATGGTTCCCAGTTCATCTCCGTTTTATATCATTTATCAAGTATTTGTCAATCAATTTTTGCACAATACCTCTATTTTTCGCATTTTATAGTTGCTATTTGCACAAATTATTACTTTTTTTGCACATCATCTTGTGAATTTTCCCTTATTTGGCTGTGCAAAAACCCTTTTTTTCCGTCATATCTCCGTCAGATTCTGCCAATATTTTATCGATTTTTTTCTGTCCTTTATTATTTTTTCGGTTGGCATGTTTCTTGCGGTATCATAATATGGGTGGTGGCTATGCAAATCTATAGTTTACAATTGGAGGATGAAGCTTATGAAAACTTACAAACCTTACCAGATTGCAGTCATTGTTATCGGATTATTCCTATGCTTTTTCGGACGTTTCCTGCCATTATCTGCTACCCTGGGGCCTTCCGGAACGCAGGTGCTGACAATCATGACCGGAGGCCTTCTGATGTGGCTTTTAGTGGGCGTGGACTGGACCAGTCTGGCTGTGATTCTCGCCCTGGCACTGATTCCCGAATATGGTATGAACAAGGTTTCCGCGGGAACCCTGGGCAACGGAACCGTATTCTATCTGATGCTTTGTTTTATGCTTGCCAAAAGTCTTCAGGCCACAGGGGTTGCACACCGGCTCGCGGTCTGGTTCCTAACCAGCAGTTTCAGCCGGAAGGGTGCCTGGTGTACCATCGCGATGATATTTGTTTCCATATTTGTACTGTCATCCGGTCTCTCTTCCAGCTCCACGATCATGATCTTTTTGCCGATTTTGTATGAAATTTTTGAGTCTTTGGGTTATGAGAAGGGAAAAGGAGAAGCATTTCCGGCAGTGATGATTGCCAGTCTGGCCATTGTCTGCCAGATCGCCCAGGCGACCACGCCCATCTCCCATGCCATGACTCTGATTGGTTTTTCATCCTACAACAGCTATACTGGCAATGTGATCGAATTCGGACAATATGTGATGGCAGCAATGCCCGTGGGAATCTTAACTGCCATTGGCTGGTTTTTCGTCTGCCGCTTTATCCTGAAGCCTGACGTATCCCGCCTTTCCAGGCTGGATTATGACTCCATCAAGGGAAACCAGGGACCTCTGACCAACCAGGAAAAGATTGCTGCTGCCATTTATCTTGTTGTTGTAGCACTCTGGCTGGCACCTGGCATTTCCAAATATATCTGTCCGCCGGTCTATCCTGCCTTAAACCAGATTCAGCAATGCTATCCGCCGATTGTGGGCATCATCCTGCTGCATTTTATCAAAGTGGACGGAAAACCAGTGTTATCCTATAAAGATGCCATCTCCGCCGTGCCCCTGGGAACTCTTCTTTTTATGGGTGCCCTCCTGCATCTGGGTTCTGCGCTGGCCAACGCAGAGATCGGCGTTTCCACCTGGCTCAGTGACACCATCGGCGTATACTGCAACGGCATCAGTCCCATGGTATTTGTTGTGATCATCGCTGCATTAAGCGTAATTCTGACCAACTTTATGTCCAATTCCGTAACCTGCGCCATCTGTATGGCCATTGCAATGCCCCTTTCCCTGGGCATCTATGATGGCATGATCAGTCCGCTGCTTCCTGCCATCATGATTACCATTGGCATTAACTTTGCATTTGCCACGGCTCCTGCCACCCCTCCAGTAGCCATCGCCGCCGACTCTGGATGGATCAGTGCCGGAAAGCTGTTCCAGTATGGTGCCATTGCCGGACTGGTTGGAATTATTGTCATGCTGGTTGTGGGCATGCCCATTGTCAATATCGTATGTTAGGGGTGTTTTTATGAGACCATTGATTGAAGAGACCCTAAACCAGATGATAGAGCAGACAGCCAGGAGATTCCCGGAACGCTGTGCCCTGTCCTTCCGGGATCAATCATGGACTTACCGTCAGCTTCAGCAGCTGACCGATCATATCGCCGCTGGTCTTCTGGCCAGCGGTGTATGTAAAGGGGACCACGTGGGCATCCTTTCAGAGAATACCCCCAATGCCGTACTGGCTTTTCTGGGCGTAATCAAAGCAGGCTGTGTGGCCTGTATGCTGAATACCTGCCTGAAGGCAGAGGAACTGGCAGGTCTGGCTGCCTTGTCGGATATCCGCCACCTGATGATCGGACACCACTACAAAGAAGCGTTTTTTTATGATATCAGCCAGGACATAGCCAGACACTATCCGCTGATTCACATATTCGATATTGGACAATCCCCATCCAGTCCTTGTATTTCCTTCTCCCAGCTGGCAAAGCTGGGAAAAAAGAACATGGATATATACCAGACCCAGAAGGCTCTTCTGACACCTGGGGATGACAGCCTGATCCTGTATACCTCCGGCACTACAGGAAACCACGCCAAAGCTGTGGTTTCCACCCACTTCCATCTGGTAAACGGCGGAATCCAGAAGGCTTGTTCCATGAATATCCGGGAGCAGGATATAATCTGCTGTGCCCTGCAGCTGTTCCACATTTTCTGTATTGACGTGAATATTCTAGCCGCAATTGCCGCAGGCGCGGAGCTGGCCATGCCGGAGGATATGCACTCTGGCAGCATCCTGAAAACTCTGGTAAGAAAAAAATGCACGGTTCTCAGCAGTGTTCCCTTTACCTTCCGGACTATGCTGAAAAATCCCGCATTTTCTGCTGGACCTCCGGTCCGTCTACGGACAGGCATCATCGGCGGCGCCTATTGTTCGCCGGAAAACTTTTGTGAAATTGAGCAATCTTTTGGATTTACACTTTTGCCCGGACTCGGGCAGACAGAAGCCACTGCAGGTATTTCCGTCGGCTCTCTGGATGACCCCCTGGAGACCAGAAGTCGGACTGTAGGGCATTTTGTTGACCACAGCGAAGGACGGATTATCAGTCTGGAGAATGGAACCCCCGTTCCTGCCGGGGAGACCGGTGAGATCTGCATCCGCAGTCCTATGCTGATGAAAGGCTATTATAACCGCCCTGATCTGACAGCTGAGATCATTGATACCGATAGATGGCTTCACACCGGCGATCTGGGCTTTCTGGACCCGGATGGCAATTTACATTATGTTGGGAGAAAAAGAGAACTGATCAACCGGGGCGGGGAAAAAATCATGCCTTCCGAAGTAGAATCTGCGATCCTGGGAATCCCCCAGGTCGAGTGCTGCAAGGTAGTCGGTATCCCGGATCCCCTATTTGGCGAAGAAGCCTGCGCCTGCATCGTACAGAAGTCCGGCAGCTCCCTCTCTGCGGATGAAATCCGGTCATCCCTGCAGGGCTGTCTGGCATCCTTTAAAATGCCGAAAATCATCTTGTTTTTTGATGCGTTTCCCCTGAATGCAGCCGGGAAAATCCAGTTAAACCAGCTTATGGAAATGGTCCGGGAACGGATTGCATCCTGACCTGGTGACAAGACCAGATGAGGGCTGTGAGGCAACGGTTTTGACAAAGCCTGAACCGTCGCCTCACAGCCCTTGGTCGGCATATAGAAAGGATGATATTTTGAAAATTGTCAAGTGCTTTTCGTTGACAAAAATCATAATTTTGAGTACAATATTTTTATAAAAGTCAAACGAGGTGTGCAGATGAACTATCTTAGCCAATTGAAAACAATAGCCGAAAACAACGGCGGTATTATAAACAACAAAATGGCGGCATCGCATGGAGTTTCACGAGCGATACTATCCAAATTGTGCCTGAATAATAAAATTCAAAGGATTACCCGGGGCCAGTATATCTTTAACGAGGATATTCAGGACGAATTGTTATCTATCAGTATGCGTTCCAATCTGTTCGTATTCTCTCACGAAACAGCACTGTTTTTACATGGGATTTCGGATCGCACTCCATTTGAGCATACAATTACCACACCGTCTGGAAAAGTCCCCTCAAAAGCTATACAAGACGAATGTAAAATTTATTATATCAAACCTGAACTGTTTGACCTCGGTAAAACAATGCTTACAACTCCTGCCGGAAACAAAGTGTCCGGATATGATTTGGAGCGAACGATTTGCGATATTGTAAGGAGCAGAAGTAAAGTTAGCAGTGAAACATTTTTGGCTGCACTCAAAATATACGCCACAAGCCCCCAAAAAAATTTAAACAAACTGAATACTTATGCTACGGAAATGAAAATAGCCGGAGTTGTGAGAAAATACCTGGAGGTACTTTTATGAGCAACGCTATGAGCTTAAAAGCTAAAATCAGAAATATCGCAAAGGAGAAGAACCTTCCAGCACAAGTAATTCTGCAAAACTATATGTTTGAACGTCTGTTGGTCCGCCTCAGCAAATCAGAATATAAAGATAAATTTGTTCTGAAAGGCGGTATGCTGGTTGCCGCTATTGTGGGTCTGGATAACAGAGCCACCATAGACCTTGATGCCACTCTTAAAAATCTTCCACTGACCCCGGAAAAAATAAAAATTGCATTGATTGAAATATGTGATATTCCTTGCGAAGACGAGGTGACCTTTGAGATAAAAAATATTGCTCCTATAAGAGAGGACGATATCTATGGCGGTTATCGGATTATGATAAAGGCAACATATGATACTCTCTTAACGCCTCTCTCAATTGATGTTTCCACAGGGGATGCCATAACTCCCCACGCAGTAGAGTTTACTTTTCATGAAATATTTGACCAGGACAAGTCCTTTAAACTTTGGGCATACAACATTGAAACCGTTTTGGCAGAAAAGGTGGAAACTATTCTTCGCAGAACTGTATTTAACACCCGTCCCAGAGATTTCTATGATGTCTATATCCTTGCAACTACACAGAAATTTAATAAAAGTATTTTTATGGAAGCGTTGCAGGCTACTGCCGGACATCGCGGTACGGCAAAGCAAATTTCGAATGTAAATCTGATTCTAAAGAATATATCAGAAAGCAAAGAGCTTCGGATGATGTGGGATAAATATTGCAAGCAGTTTGCCTATGCAAAAAATATACGTTATGAAAGCATTTTAGCTGAACTTCAAAAGCTGTTTTGAAAATTTAACATCAAAAACCCGCGAAACATCAGTAATACTGCGCTTTCGCGGGCTTTTCTCCCTCACAAGTTTTACTCACTCAATATACATGGCATCCCCAAACGAAAAAAACCTGTACCGCTCCTTCACCGCCGTTTCATATGCCTCCAGCACCTGCTCCCGCCCTGCCAGTGCAGACACCAGCATCACCAGGGTGGATTCCGGCAGATGGAAATTGGTGATCAGGCAGTCCAGGATCCGGAACTTGTAGCCCGGATAGATGAAGATATCCGTCCAGCCGCTTCCGGCTCTTAAGATCCCATCCTCTCCGGCAGCGGATTCGATCGTCCGGCAGCTGGTGGTACCCACACAGATCACCCGTCCTCCGGCAGCCCTGGTGTCATTGATCTTCTTCGCTTCCTCCTCCTCTACTATGTAGAATTCGGAATGCATGTGATGATCCAGGATATTCTCCACCTTCACCGGCCGGAAAGTTCCAAGCCCCACATGAAGGGTCACATGGGCAATCTTCACTCCCATATCCTGGACCTGCTGCAAAAGCTCCTTTGTGAAATGCAGTCCTGCAGTAGGAGCCGCCGCAGAGCCGTCATGCTTTGCGTAGACGGTCTGATAGCGGTTCTTGTCCTCAAGCTGATGGGTGATGTAAGGGGGCAGGGGCATCTGGCCCAGACAGTCCAGGATCTCCTCGAAGATTCCTTCATAGGAAAAACGAATCAGGCGGTTGCCTTCCTCCACCACACCGGTGACGGTTCCCCGCAGCAGCCCTTCCCCGAAAACGATCTCCGTGCCGGGTCTGCATTTTTTCCCGGGCTTTACCAGGGTCTCCCAGACATTCTGATCCCGGCGTTTCAGAAGAAGCACCTCGATCTTTGCCCCGGTGTCCGCCTTCACGCCAAAGAGTCTGGCAGGGATCACCTTGGTATCATTGATCACAAGACAGTCCCCAGGCCGCAGATAATCCACAATATCCTTAAAAACCCGGTGCTCCAGTGCCCCGGTATCCCGGTGCATTACCAGAAGCCGGGACGCGGAACGGTCCTTCAGGGGATCCTGGGCGATCAGCTCCTGGGGCAGATCATAATAAAAATCCTTTACGTTCATGGTTTCCATCTTGTGCCTCCCAATAACAATCCTTCGAATCCCACTGTATATTTACGTCTTATCCTGCTGATCCCTGCCCTTTTCATTGCAGGATCACGTTCCATGCTCCCTGCCCCCGGCCACATGCGGTTCTTAGTCCCCGGCACTTTCAGACGACTGGCCTTCCTGGCCGTCTGTCTCCTGAGTCCCCATATCCCCGGTACCCGCTTCCACCGTTTCTGCCGCGGATTCCGTCACAGCTTCCGGCGTTTCCGCCGTGGATTCCGGGGCCTCCGGCACAGCTTCCTCTCCGCCTTCCGCCTGCTCCTCCTGGGCAGAACCATCCAGGATCACCACTTCCGCCGTTGTCTCTCCCACGTCCGCCCACACCGGGGATCCATCATGCAGAATTCCATATACCTCCCGCAGATCCTCATCCGATGCCAGGGCCTCCTTTAACTGGTTATTAATGTTGGATGCCAGAGCCCGTACCTCCAGAGAGCGGCTGACCTGATCCACCAGCTGCAGCTGTTCCTGGGTAAGGGATGCATTGTCCACAATCAGGTAATTCCCTTCCAGATCCTGCTTCACATAACACCACATGATCATGGGGACTGCGGTCTTCGCTGTATAGAATTTTATCTCAGCCGTAGAATAAACCAGCCAGCTGCCTGATGCCTGTCCATTGACTATGTAGGTGGCTACATTGCTGATGTCACTGATATATTTTGCGTTGTTGCCCATACGTGCCTTCTGGTCAGCCAGGGCAGCCGCCGGTACATCCGTTATTCCATAGACCGCATTGACGGTCTCTGCATCCGCTGCTGCCCGCGCCTTGTAGTAGCGTGTCAGAAGCTCCTGGATTTCCGGAATACCGTCCGCCAGGAACAATTCTGCCTGGGTCTCCTCTGGCTCCGGATCCACTTCTACGTCACTGTCCGCGCCTTCCGGGTTCTCTCCTGCTTCTCCGGAAAGTCCTGGTTCTCCTCCATCCCCTGGCACCATGGTCTCGACTGCAGACGGCGACAGGCTCTCCTCCGGCTCCGGATCTTTCTCCCCGGAATGATCCGCAACCACAATCACGATCATCAATATGATCACAATCAGAGGGATAAGAATGACCGGAAGCATACGCTTCTGGCCATCCTGAAATTTTCCTTTACGCTGAAATCTATGGTCCTGTCTCATCTTACTCCTGCTGTTACTTCTTGGAAGACATATACAAATGTCTCGGAATGCCATCTACCATGACGGACGGTGAATCGCCCTGAATCAGCGGCCGTACATAGTCGATAAATTCTTCTGTCACATAGGTACCGTCCTTGGTGATCCATTCTCTCGGAACCAGCTTCTCGCCGTTGGCAATCTTGTGCACATCGTAGATACCGGTTGCCGTCTGGTACGGATCGTCGGATACACGGTCAATGACCACCATCTTACCGCTGTCGCCCTCATCAGCCGCCTTCACCGCAGCGCCGCCGACCATGAAAGCCTCATTGACATCCACGCGGGAAGCCAGATGGGCTGCGCTCCGCTGCAGGGTACTGAACTCCACGGCTCTGGTCTTGCATCCGATTTCCTGGTTCACCGCATTGGCAAGGTAGCTGGCTGTTCCGGTCAGCTGCTTGTGGCCGAAGGCATCCACATAATCCACACCGCTGCCCAGCTCACTGATATATTTGCCCTCTCTGGTCCGGATACCCTCGGAAACAGCCACTACAACTACATCCTTTTTCTCCAGCAGCTTCCTGACCCGGGCCATGAACTTTTCGATCTCAAAGGGAACCTCCGGCAGGTAGATCAGATCCGGTCCATCACAGTCCTCTCCTCTTGACAGTGCTGCCGCGCCTGTGAGCCATCCTGCGTTCCGGCCCATGATCTCAATGATGGTCACCAGTTTCTTCTTGTAAGAAAAGCCCAGACCGTCACGGATGACCTCCTTGGTGGAAGTCGCTATATACTTCGCGGCACTTCCGAAGCCCGGCGTGTGGTCTGTGAGCGCCAGATCATTGTCAATGGTTTTAGGAGCGCCTACGAACTTCTGGGTATGTCCCTTCAGGATCGCATAATCGGACAGCTTCTTGATGGTATCCATAGAGTCATTGCCGCCGATATAGATGAAGCACTCAATGTTCAGCTGCTTTAAGATCTCAAAAATCCGCTCATAGATCTCCTGGTTCTCATGGATATCCGGAAGCTTATAACGGCAGGTTCCCAGAAATGCGGACGGAGTACGCTTCAAGATCTCCACATCCAGATCACTCCTGATATGCTTGGACAGATCCACATACTGCTCATCCAGAAGCCCCTGGATCCCATAAAGCATTCCATACACCTTCTTGGCTCCACGGTCTATGGCTGTCCGGTACACACCGGCGAGACTGGAATTGATTACAGCTGTTGGTCCTCCTGACTGTCCTACGATTACATTACCCTTCATGCTTAGACACTCCTCCTGAAATATTTTCTTGATATGTGCCCAGGCCTTCTCCTTACATGATGCACAGGGCCTGAGACTACATTATTTATACCCATTGGGTGCATTATAACAAAATTATATTAAAATTGCAATATTCCTCTTGCATTTCTCGAAAAAGTATAGTATGATATCTAAGATGCGTCTGTAGCTCAGTGGATAGAGCAGTGGCCTCCGGAGCCGCGTGCGTAGGTTCGATTCCTATCAGACGCATTTTCCCATGAACCCCTGATACTCCCTGCTTCATGTAAAAGCCAAGGAATATCAGGGGTTTTTCGTTTGTTTCCACTTTTCTCAGAATGAAGTAGAATTTCGGTCTTTTTCCCGGTTTTTCACGCTCATGCAACACGAAATTTGATTTATAAGATTTAAAACCTCTCTTGCCGTCACTGCCTTCAATATCCCCATTTTCCAGGCTCCGGGGACGTGTGCCACCAGCCTTTGTTCTTGTAGTACTGGGCAGATACGGAAAAGAACGCCCTCCAGGCGGAAGACGTTCTGATAATTGGAATTATACGATTACTTTTCAATGCGGCTTTAGCATTATTACGTATTTTCACGTATTTATTGGCATACGTATGATATCCCCATACAAAAACCCCAGATGATGTCACTGTCCAAGCTCCTGGACAGCGACATCATCGTAACGGATCCAGAGATATTATACTGACACAGAAATATTCACCGGCTGTGCCGCCTGACTGATTTCCCCTGCTTTTGTATATGCCGGAGAACCTCCCGGAAAGTCTGCGGTATCCATACTTGGCGGTACAGCTTCTGCTGCCCTGCTGCTTTCCAGATGCGCTTTTCCTTCCCCGCTGATTTCCACCGTATCTACCGGGGACTTTTCTGATTCCTCCAGACGGGCCTTTGCCTCCCGGTTCTCCTGCCTGCGCTTCTCAATGGCTGCTTCCTGTTCCAGCTTTTCCTTCTCTTTGGTTTCCTTGGCTTCCTCCTGCATCCCTTCCTCGGCGCGGGCGCGATAGCGCTCTGCCTGATGGTTCATATCCTTAGCGTATCCCATGGCCCGTTCCATGGCTCCGGTGTCGCCTTTAGCCTCTGCCTCTTTTGCAATCCTTAAAGATACACCTGCCATACTGTTTCCGGCACTGGCCCCGATCAAACCTTCTGCTGTCTTAACGTTCATTCCGGTCTCTCCTTTCTGCTGATTGATACTTTACAATCTATCCTTCGGCATTCCAGAGTCCATCATTAGATACTTGCTTCAAACAGACATTTTCCTGTCATATCCGGCCAGTCCCGGAAACTGCAGCGCCCCATCCGCATCCGGAGTCAGCACCACCGGATCTGTAGCCATCCGGCCCTCCTGATCCAGATAGTACCATTTTCCGCTTTCATGAAGCAGACCCTTGACCATGGCCCCATCCTCCCCCAGATAATACCAGGCGTCCTGATACTGGTACCAGGTGTTGGTGACCATATGACCGGCACCGTCGAACCAGTACCAGTGAGCCTCATACTCATACCAGGCATTCTTCACATAATCGCCGGTATCCCCCAGATAGAACCGTTCCCCACCGTCCTCATGAACCCAGCCGGACTTTTTCACCTTCTTAAGGCCGAAATGGGCGGCGATGACCCCTGCCTCCGCCTCCGCAAGCCGTTCCAGGTTGCTTTCATCCAGCAGCCAGACCGTGGCCAGACGGTTAGTGTGAAAGGAATGCTCCAGAATCAGGCCGGGCGTCCCTACCGCGGTGGCTCCACGCACCACCCCATAGTAATCCCCCCTCTGACCGGGCCGGTGCTCGATTCGGGCATTCTGGACGGTTCCCATCACCTCTTCCACGCACCGGGCCAGGGCCAGACCGATCTCATCGGCACTTCCGTTGATAGCACAGTAGGCCACCGGATAATCCACGGCTTCCTTTTCCGTAGCATTGGAATGGCTGGACACGAACAGCCCGCAGCCTGCAGATGCCGCTCCCCGTTCATACAGCCCCCGGTCATCTGCCTGGGACTGCCTTGTAAGCACTACCTCTGCTCCATACTCCTCCAGGTACTTTTTCTGCATCAGATGCAGCTTCCACATGGCGTCCGACTCATAATACTGGGCATCCACCGGACTCTTGTTGTATTTTCCATAATGACCAGCATCCAGACATATTTTCATATAGCCACACTCCTCTATACTTATAATCTGCAAAAAAATCATGCCGCCCACGACTTTGCCGAGCCGCGGGCTGATTAAGCAACCCTCCTGAAACCAGAAATGATTACTTACATTATTTTATGCCAGATTATCTGGACGTGCCCATACCTGCATGAAAAAATATGGACATACCAGCCATTTCCGGCCAGTAGGCCCATACCTTTCCATTCAGCTCCCCCGCAGTACCCTCTCTGCCAGATGCACCTTGAAAAACTGAATCAGTGGTCCGTTAAATAATGCATTGCAGACCGTGCCGATCCCAATGATAAGCCTCAGTTCCCCATGAGCCATCAGGCAGAAGACCACGCCCACAATCACCACTGTCACATCGCTAAAGACCCGGGCGTGCTGAAAGGGGATCTTCCCGCCGGTCGCCTTCTCTATGATAATGGCCACACTGTCATAGGGAGCGATCCCCATCTGTGCCACCATGTAGAAGGCCACCCCCATTCCGGCAAACAGACTGCCGGTAAGCAGGGCCAGAATCCTCCAGGGCAGAGTCATCTCAAAACACACCACATCCTGGACTACCCAGCAGATCAGGTCTGCCATATACCCTACCCCGATCATATTGACAATAGTCCCTGCCCCAATGCAGGAACGGGCTCCGAAGAACACGACCACCAGAATAAAAGCATTCATGATCAGCTGCCATGTACCGAAAGACATATGAAGGAAACCGCTGATCCCCAGATTCATGCAGGTGAACGCATCCACCCCGAACGCGCTGAGCCGGAATGCCCCCACACAGATGCCGATGAACAGTATGCCTGTGACCATCATAATGAAACGTTTCCCAAACGACTGCCTGCCAGAATTCATTGTAAAACACTCCTCCTTTTATCTTCAATTCCCGGACCCCAGTCACTGCTCATTGTCATTTGCACGCTTCAACACATAAAGCCGGGACATGAAGTCTCCATATCCTTCCCCGTTGCCTTCCACCTGGCCGGACAGACCGTCGGAGGTGATCAGACCCAGGTTCATCAGCTCATCCCCATAGTGCAGCGCCCCGGTCTCCTGGATCTGGTAACAGAAGTCAGGGTTCAGCCCCTGGAGGCGGACACGGGCAAAGGGCAGATTCACGCCGCTTAAGACCCGGTACCATCCCACGATTGCCTGGGTCTGGTCCTCACTGACCACCATCCAGCAGGTAATATTCCCCTCAAAGGGGCTTACCAGACGGTAGAAGCATCCGAACTGCAAAAGCGCCCGGTATTCTTTCATAAAGGCAATCTGGACCTTCACCTCTTCCTGCTCCTTCCGGCTCAGCCGGTTTAAATCCAGCTCGTATCCAAAGGTCCCGAAGCAGGCTACATTTGCCCGTGTGTTCAGCGGCGTATTGCGGAACACCTGGTGGTTGGGCACCACGGATACATGGCTGCCTATGCTGCTGACCGGATAGCAGTAGGAAGTGCCGTACTGGATCCTGAGACGCTCCACAGCATCGGAATCGTCACTGGCCCAGCCCTGGGGCGCGTAGTAGAGAATGCCCGGGTCAAACCGGCCCCCTCCGCTTGCGCAGGACTCAAACAGCACCTGGGGGAACCGGGATGTCAGACGCTCATACAAATCATACACCCCCAGAATGTAACGGTGAAACACCTCCCCCTGCCGGTCAGCCGGAAGGGCCCTGGAATAACACTCGGTAATGCTCCGGTTCATATCCCATTTGATATAGGAAACACTGGCCTCCTCCAGGATCTTCGCCATCATCCCATAGATACAGTCCACCACCTCTTTTCTGGAAAAATCCAGTACATACTGGTTCCGCCCATGGGAGACACTCCGCCCCGGTGTCTCCAGAATCCAGTCCGGATGGGCACGGTAAAGGTCCGAATCCTTGTTGACCATCTCCGGCTCGAACCAGAGCCCGAATTTCATGCCCATATCCTCTATGCGCCGTGCCAGACCGGTGATTCCGCCGGCCAGACGGTCCAGGTTGGCCACCCAGTCCCCCAGCCCCGCATGGTCGTTGCTTCTCTGTCCGAACCAGCCGTCATCCAGCACGAACAGCTCCACGCCGCTTTCCTTTGCCCTGGCCGCGATCTCCACAAGCCTGTCCTCGGTGAAATCAAAGTAGGTGGCTTCCCAGTTGTTGATGAGAATGGGGCGGACCCGGTCTCTCCAGTATCCTCTTGCCAGCCGTTTCTGGTATAGGCGGTGGAAGGTCTGGCTCATGCCGTTAAGCCCCTTGTCCGAGTATACCATAACCGCCTCCGGTGTCTGGAAGGTCTCACCAGGATCCAGCTTCCAGTCAAAACCGCAGGGACTTACCCCTAAAAGCACCCGTGTCATATCGTGGGTATCCACCTCGGCCTGGGCCAGGAAATTCCCGCTGTAAACCAGGCTGAAGCCAATCACCTCCCCCTGGAATTCATCTGCACAGGGCCGTTTCAGCACAATAAATGGATTGTGTTCATGGGACGAATTGCCCCGGCGGCTCTCCACTGCCTGAATCCCCTGCTCCAGACTGCGCACCTTCAGGTGGCGCTCCCTGGCCCATGCACCGGAAAACTGGAGCCATTCATAATCGCAGTCCGGCAGATCCAGACACAGGCTCATGGCCCTGGTCAGATGCACCGCCTCACCGCCATGGTTACACAGTCTGGCGCTTCTGGCAAGGATTCCCCCCTTCTCAAACAAGGTGTAGAGAAGCTCAAGGACAACTCCTGTAACCGGGTCTGCCAGCCGCAGGGTCAGAGTCTCTGCCTCATGGTCCTCCTGGGTATAGGTGGCAGGAAGACCAGCCAGCTTCGGTTTCCCGGCCGTGATGGTATGGCTCTCATAGCGGAAGTCTGACAGACGGCTCCCGTCTGCCTGCAGTACCTCCACCGCCGGACTCCGGTAATCTGTGGTTCCGTACACACCATATTCCTGCTTTATGTGTTCCAGGGAGAAGGACCTGTCCCCCTCAAATACATAGGAGGTCATGGGACGGTATCCTGTCTCAAGAAGATAGGAAAAATCCTCCCTATGGTGGATTCTTCTGCCAAAATACAGCTGGCCCATATGCTGGTTTGGCAGAACTGTCATGATGTAGCTGATCTGGTCATTAAACAGATGAAAGGTGTGTGTCTGTTCATTATATTTGATACTCATGAAATATTCCTCCTGGAAAATCAGTAACAGCTCAAGGAATATCGGAACTGTTACGAAAATTATTTTCTCCTGGTTCCTGCACAGATGCAGGATTTATGACCGCCCAAGGCTCTCCGGCCCCGGCCAAATTCCTTCATCCGGCAGATACCAGCATCCACGGACAGGCCCGTCACTGGTTCCTGGCATGGATCTCATTGATCCTGCGGGTAACCTCGGCCATCTTTTCGCCCTTCAGTGTATAGAACCTATGGTAGACAAAAAAACTAAAGACAGCCAGACCTATGGGAATCAGAATCATCAGAACCCGGATACCGGTGATGGTTCCGGCAGCCTGAACCTGGGCTTTTGCGTCATAGCCCACAATCTGCAGACCCACACCCGTCATTCCTCCTGCTGCTGCCATAGCCGCCTTCATCAGGAAGGTCTGGGCCGAGCAGGTGATACTCTCATTCCGGACACCGAACTTTACTTCCCCATAGTCAATCACATCTGCCATACAGCAGGTGGTAACCCCCAGGGACAGACCCGATCCAAAGAACAACATCCCACAGCAGGCGATCACCGCCAGTTTGCTCTGTGGTGCCACAAATCCCATTACCCCCAGGGCTGCCAGACCAGCCACCACCAGACTGCAGGCCAGAGCGTATACATTTCCGCGGCTGATATTCTTAGCAACTCTTGGGAAACAAGCCAGTCCTATCATCTCCGCTATAATGGCAAATCCAAAGATGGAGTAGAGATATTCGTTGCCGCAGACATCTTTAAAATAATATACCGCAAACCCCTGGCAATCTGGGTACTCAGGTTGAAGGTCAGCAGCAGCCCGATAAAGGCGAGAAGCTGGTCGTTTTTTATGATCACATTCACAGCTTGTCCCAGACTTGTCTTCTGTGACTCGGTATTAAGGGTTGACTCCTCTTTGACATTGCACACGGTGATTCCAATAGTGATAATGAACACCGCCGCTATAGCGATGGCAAACATGGTAAATCCCTGCTCTGCATAAAGATTCTCATTGCCTGCCATCCGGTTAAAGCCATTGATAATATATAGGCCAAAGGTTGCTACAGTAAAACCGGCAAGACTGGCAAAGAAACGCGGGATTACGGACACCTTCTCCCTCTCGTGCGGGTCGTTGGTCAGGTTCGGCAGCCAGGACCAGTAGGGCACGTCCATGATGGTGTAGGTCATTCCATAAAGTATGTACATAATTGATACATACACATATAGGGATGTGCCTGTCAGACCACAGCTTGTAAAGAGGAACACAAAGGTAACCGAGTTCAGCAAGGTTCCTATGATCAGCCAGATCCGGAATTTCCCGTATTTGGAACGGGTGTTATCCACGATCATTCCCATAACCGGATCATTGACCGCATCCCAGATCCGTGCAACAAAAAACAGCGCGCCGACAAATGCAGGTGCCAGATACAGGGTATCTGTGAAATACATCATCAGAAAAGAGCCAACCAGATTGACGATGGCATCTTTTCCTATTGCCCCGATCCCAAAACAGTATTTCTCCCGTACAGACACATGCTTGTACTGTGGTTCCTGCGTCTGTGCATAATTTGTACCCATAAGTTCTTCCTCCAAAGTATTTAATTAATCCGGATGCAAGAACCTGCGCAGCTTCTTTGTTCCTTGTAAGTACATTATAATTCAGAATTCCAAAAGCCATTAGAAGCATTTGTTTAGAAAACCAGTCAAAATGTTGTCTCTCGTCTACAGCTCCCCCAGCTTTTCCTTATTCCGTTCCAGATGCTCCCTGGCATCCTGCCTGTTTTTCTTTCTGTACTGGGATGGGGTCAGTCCTTTTTTTGCCTTAAATGCCTTCCCAAAGACCAGGGGATCCTGATACCCGCAGGACAAAGCCACACCTCCCACCGGCAGATCTGATACTGACAGCAGCTCCGCCGCACGGGTAAGCCGGTAATTAGTGAGATAATCCTGGGGGGACTGGTTCAAAATCCTGCGGAACAAGGTATACAGATAGCTCCGGTCAATACAGACATAGCAGGCAATGTCCGTAACCCGGATATTGTTGGAATAATTGTTGTGAATAAACTCCACAGCCCGGTGGATATAGATATTGTCCCCCTCTGAATCGGAGGAAGGCATAATATGGATATCACGTGCCAGAATCGAGAAAAAAGAATACAGAAGTCCCTGGAGACGGAACTGGTGGGTGCTGCTGGAGGTATTGCTTTGCAGCATTTCGATGATGATCTGTTTCAGCTCTGCGCCATACCTGCACTGAAAGATCAGTTGCTGGCTGTTAAGTCCCAGATCCTTAAGATATTCCCCGGCATTCTCACCGGCAAAGCCGATCCACAGATAGGTCCAGGGCTCCTCCTGGTCGGCCTGGTAGAAGGTCTGGACCTGGGGTTCGATCAGAAAACCCTGGCCTGCCTGCAGCTCATACTGCCGGTCGCCTACATAGTACCGGCCCCTGCCCTCCAGAACAAGGTGCAGAAGGTAGTTGGGACGTACCGCCGGACCAAAGCCATGAAGGGGTTCGCATTTGGCATATCCGCAGAAGCACAGATAAAGGTCGCGGAACTTGTGACTGGATAACTGTAATACATAAGCATCTTCCATGATCGTATTTTCCTTTTCTCAATGTAAGTATCTCTTTCTGGTTCCTTCATCCATAATACTTCCAAAAAAGGAATTTGACAACCGTTCATATGCCCCCGTGAACAGTAACAATAGCGTAACAGTTCAAAGGGTATCTGAACTGTTACACAATAGCATTTGTGCAGATCAGTTTTTTCCCCATCCCGTTTGACATCCCCGCCTCCTTTATGCTATACTCTGCCACATACCGCCGGAGCAGGAATTTTATATCTTCCCCTGCTCCCCGGACATTGACAACACAAGTAAACCGTTCCTTCCCGGCAACGGATGCCGCTTTGCGGCAGAATGGAGACTATTATGATAAAAGCAGTGATTTTCGACATGGATGGAGTTCTGATCGACAGTGAGATTGTCTATCTGAAAGGAGACCTGGACTTTGCCCGCACCAAGAATCCGGCGGTCCGCCTGGAGGATCTGTTCGGCATGGTGGGCTCCTCCAGAGAGGATGCCTGGAGCTGCATGGCCCGGGCTGTCAACAACGGGCAGACCTGGCAGGAGCTGCGGGACGAATACCGCTCCAGCAAAGATATTTTCAAAGAGATGGACTACCGGTCCATCTTCCGCAGGGAGGTTCCCGGAATCCTCAGGGAACTTAAATCCATGGGGCTTCGTCTGGCCGTAGCCTCTTCTACCCAGCTGGATCTGGTGGAGCGGGTTCTGCGGGAGAACCAGATTGATTCCTTCTTTGAGCTGGTAGTCAGCGGCGCCCAGTTCAAGCGCAGCAAACCTGACCCGGAGATCTACCACTATACCGCCAGCCATCTGGGCCTTTCAGAGTCCCAGTGCCTGGTCATCGAGGATTCCACCTTCGGTGTGACAGCCGCTTCACGGGCAGGTATGAAGATCGCCGCCCTGATAGACGACAGGTTTAACTTTGACCAGTCTCTGGCCGATTACCGGATGAAGGAACTGGGGGAGATTCCCGGTATTGCCAGCAGGCTGATGCAGTAGCGCGTGTTTGAAAGCAGGAAAGTCTGACCCATCCGGTCAGACTTCCCTGCTTTCTATATATCCGGTACTTCCCTGTATTCATTCCCCGACAGCCATCATCCGCTATCCCCGCTCTCTGCGTATCTCATCTACCCGTGGCACCGCCTGGGCTTTCAGCTCAGACAGGAGGATCTTGCCGCTGGCATTCATGGGAAGCTCGTCAAAGACCAGCACATATTCCGGCAGCTTGTAGTAAGCCACCTTATCCTTCAGAAATTCCAGCAGCCCTTCTTCTGAAAATTCCTTCCCTTCCTTCAGGGTGATGCAGGCCGCGATCTGTTCCTGGAGCACCTCCGCAGGTACACCGATGACCTTGACATTCCCGACGGCCGGAAACTCCTTAATGGCATTCTCAATCTCCCCCGGAGAGATATTCTCCCCGCCCCGGATGATGATCTCCTTTAAACGTCCGGTCACATAGAGGAAATTCCGCTCATCCAGATACCCCAGGTCTCCTGTATGGAGCCAGCCGTCAGGACGGATCGCGGCCGCGGTAGCCTCCGGCATGTTGTAATAGCCCTGCATGACATTGTAGCCCTTCACCTGGATCTCTCCTGGCGTGCCAGTGGGAAGCACGTTCCCATCCCGGATATCCACAATCCTGACCTGGCAGTTCTCCACTACCCTGCCTGCGGCTCTTGCATTCTCCTCGTCCGTATCCTCCACATCCCCGATACTGACGCAGGGGGATGTCTCGGTCTGCCCGTAAGAGGAATGCAGCTTCAGGCTGGGAATCTCCTGACGGATCTGCATGTATTCTCCCACACTGATGGAAGAACCTGCGATGATCCCCCGCCGCAGAGAGCCAAGATCATACTTTGCAAAATCCCGGTTCCGGATCAGGGCCAGGAACATGGACGGCACACCGTTGAGCAGTGTACACCGGAACCTCTGGACCGTTTCCAGCACAGTCAGGGACTTGTAATACTCGATCAGATGCATCACAAAGCCTCTGTGGATGCTGGAAAGAAGGCTGGATGTGATACCGAAGCAGTGGAACATGGGCACAGCGATCAGCATCTTGTCCCCCTCCCCCCACTGCATATGCTCGCAGGTCTCCAGGGAGCTGTTGACCAGGTTGTAGTGGCTCAGCATGACCCCCTTGGGCCGTGAGGTAGTCCCGGATGTGAAAAGCATGGCTGCCAGATCCGATGGCTCCACCTGGGCCTTCCAGCCTGCCAGGGCCCTCATGGAAGCCTCGGACCGCTCCTCCCGGGTAAAGGTCTCCTCAGTCAGCCAACCGCCTTCCTCCCCCTCCAGCTTCATGGCGATCCAGGCATGAACCCGCCCCCGGAGTCTTTCCTCCAGAACCTCCACGATCTCTTTGTAGGTCACCTTCTTATAGCCCTGCCCATAGAATACATACTGGATATCCGCATAGTCGATGATATCCTCCAGCTCCTTCTCGCAGTAGCAGGTATTAAGAAGGGCCGGAACTGCTCCCAGCTTCTCCAGCGCCAGAAAGGTGATCACCCAGTTGGTGGTATTGGTTCCCCAGATTCCCACGTGGGTACCCTTTTGGATGCCCAGGTTATGCATACGGACTGCCATACAGTCCGAAACCCTGTCCAGCTCCCGCCAGGAATAATTTCTCCGCTCTGTCTCGATCGCGGTGCTGTCCGGGGTCTTCTCCACCCGGTCCGCCAGACACATCCCTATGGTCTTACTAATCAACTCCATATAAACTGCCCCTTTTCCTTTTACAGTAACTCCTGTCACCCCTCCGGCCACCGGGTCTCCACCAGACTCCCGTCCTCATGGAACCTCATAGGCACCGGGCCGCTGACATAGCTGATCCCCGGCAGATCCCTGATGGACTCATAAAGTGCTTTGGACACCTCGATGGTGCTCATGGCCAGTGTATTCCTGATATGTACCACACGGGCCTTGTTCAAGTCCACATTGTGAAGACTCCGCAGGCACATGCGGACCGCATCCTCATCCGTATTGGCATAGACCGGGATCTGTCCGGCAGTCATGATCCCCGTGGTCAGACCATTGGTCCAGGTCACATCCCAGTCCACATCATTGAGCACCGCGCGGGTAGTCACATCGCAGGCAGAGAGACCGCAGCCATTGTGATGGGCCTCCGGGGTAATCCCACGGACGAAAAGCTTATCCAGATTCAGGATATCCTTGAAGGTTCCGCCCAGATTCCGTCCGGTTACATTGGGATCATGGCCGTTGCCGCTGATATTCTTGCCGATCTCATCAATGATCAGCAGATCAATGTCATTAAACAGGAATTTGGCAATCTTTTCCTTGGCGATCTCCAGAAGCCGTGCATCCATCTCCACCATGCCGTCTCTGGTGCAGACGTCAATATTGCAGATGTCGTCGTAAGCATTCTGTACCACGCCCACGCCAAAGGCCACCGGGCATTTCTCCAGAAAGATCTTTCCCACAGGCGGGATCAGCTCTGCAAAACGCTCAAAGCCAAAGCTGTGGAACATGGCTGCCCCTTTGTGCTTGGCGATCCCGATGGCGATCATCTTCAGAAGGCCGCTCTCGTGGGGGCCCCTGAAATCCGTGTGGGGTTTTACTTTATTGAAAATGACGATACCGTCGGATTCGTATGCATATTTGTCACAGTACAGCGGAATCCCCTGGAACTCCCCATACTGCACTACTTCCATACTGGCCCGGATTGGTACGCCCATGGTTTCCTCAGTTATATTGTAGCCTGCGATCATCTCCAGCTGGCCCTCTGCGACACCGCCTCCATGGCTTCCCATGGCCGGGATGATAAAAGGCTCTGCCCCCCATTCTTTCAGCACGTCGCACATAGTCCGCACCATGGTATCCAGCTCCGGGATCCCACGGCTTCCCACGGTGATGCAGATGCTTTTTCCTTTGTATCTTTCATGATCCGGCAGCTGGTTCAGCTGCGCTATCAGATGCTCCCGTACATTTTCGATCCTCTGGGTGTCATAGCTCTCACGGATCGTCACCATTTCCGGGAGCGGTACCTCTTCCATTCCCTGCACCTTGGCGTGCATTTCCGGGAAATTGATAAACATGCTCATACACTTCCCCTCACTTTCCAACTTTTCTGTCTTTTCTCCGGATAAAAACCTGTCAAAACTGTCATTTTCTCCTGACAGATGCTTTCCCTATGGGCACCTGCCGTCATGCAGATAGTGAATCAGGGCAGAACCTCTCTGCCCTGACCACATACCGAAAACACATTGCGCTCTCCGATATAATATCGGGAAAATGTCTCCGGCGCCTTTATATCCCTCTACTCTCTGGCCATCTGCATCAGGGTCCATTTGCACTCTGTGATGACCTTGCCCTCCTGGTTCACCAGATTGGCATCCAGCTTCAGGATCCCTCTTCCTGGCTTGCTGGTATGGCGTGCCTCGGTGGGCGTCATCTCCAGGTGAACCGTGTCGCCGATCTCCAGAGGAGCCGGATACTTGATGGACAGATCCAGAAACGCGATGGTGGTGCCCTCGAACATTCCGGTCTGGTTGCTCATGCCGGTCATCAGCACCGGTCCCAGCATCCCGTGAGCTACCCGCTTCTTGAAGATGCTCACGTTCCTGCCATATTCATCATCCATGTGGAGCGGATTGAAGTCTCCGGACAATCCGGCGAAATTCACCACATCACACTCGGTTATGGTTCTTGCAATACTCTTATAAGTGGTTCCTATCTCAAAATCTTCCAAATACCATCCAGCCATGCTGTCCCTCTCCTTCCTGCCCGCGGCTGTCATACAGTCCCTCTCAAACACAGCTGTTGCGGAATACAGCTTTCCGTTTCTCCTTAAAGGAATTAAAGCCCTCGATCTGATCCGGTGTCCCGAAGCAGGCCGTCATATAGCCCAGCTCAATATCCTTGCCTACATCAATGCTTACATCCTCTCCAGCTGTCATAGCGGCCTTCACCAGGGAAATGGCGCTTGCCGAATTGTCAGCGATCAGATTCGCCTCTGCCATCACTTCCTCCCAGAAGCTCTCCGGAGACGTAACCTTGTTGAGGATTCCCATATCATAAGCCTCCCTGGCGAAGATGCGGCGCCCGGTGAAGATCAGCTCCTTGGCCCTGGGCATGCCGATACACTTGGGCAGACGCTGGGTGCCATTGAAACCCGGGACGATCCCCAGGCTCACCTCCGGCAGACGGAAGGAAGCTTTCTCATGGGCGATCCTGATATCCGTACAGAGCACAAACTCAAAGCCACCTCCGAAAGCATAGCCATTGACCGCCGCGATGGTGGGCTTGGTCATGGTCTCGATCCTGCGGAAAAGGGCAGCGCCCTTTCTGGAGTAATCGATAATCCCCAGACCGGTCTTGTTGTCCATCTCATGGATATCCGCGCCGGAGATAAAGGACTTGCCTTCCCCGGTAAAGATCACCACCCGGACACCTTCGTCGGCAGCCACATTCTCTACAGCCGCGGCAATATCCTCCAGAACCTGGCTGTTAAGGGCATTGAGGGCCTCCGGTCTGTGGAAGCGGATAACCGCGATCCCATCCTCTTTTTCCAGCAATACATGTTTCAGTGTCATAGTTTCTCTCCATTCCGCCGCCATGTCCTGGCGGCAGGGCAAGAATCAGTTCTCTTCCTTCCAGACATACAGAGCGCCGCTTGCCAGCATCTCATTGATCTTCTCGTCGCTGTAGCCGATCTCCTTCATGATCTCTACGCCCTGCTCACCGATCAGGGGGGCTACACGGCCGTCCAGCTCACCTTCGCTGGTGATGCGGACCGGTGTGTGGGTGATCTTGCGGACCTCGCCGTTGGGGCAGGTCACGTCATAGAAGGCGCCCACTGCGTTGGCCTGGGGATCATCCAGGATCTCCGTCCACTTATAAGCCACGCTGAAGGGAATATCGCCCTCACGGAGTATTTCCTTCCACTCTTCGCAGGTCTTCTGGGCAAAGGTTTTGGTGATCTCATCGATACACTCCACCAGATTGCCCTTCTCAACCATATCTGCCTGGGGCCAGTACTTGCCGCACTCTATCATGTCCTTGCGTCCGATCACCTCGCAGAAGTGCTCAAACCGGGGATTGTAATCCGGCATTGCACACTGGATGATACGGTCGTCGCTGGAGATATAGGAACCGTTAAGCGGATTCTTGTTGTCATAGATGGAAATCGGATACTCTCTTGCGGCGCCGTCGTACTGGGCAGCCAGAAGCATGATGGAGTGGTTGAAGATCGCGGTCTCATAGAGGCTGGAGCTTACGAAATCACCCACGCCGGTCTCTTTGCGCTTCACCAGAGCCGTAACAATACCCAGAGCCAGCATCAGGCCCACATTGTTGTCTCCAAGACCCGGCAGCATGGTGATGGGCTGTCCGCCGCGGCGGCGGAGATTCTCCGTATATCCGCCTCTTCCGAAGAACGCGGTGAAGTCATAGCCGGGAAGATCCTTATCCGGGCCGGTAGCGCCGTAGCCCAGGATCATGGCATAGATCAGTTTGGGGAATTTCACCTTCAGGGTCTCATAGTCCAGACCGGCTCTCTGCAGGGCGCCCAGTCTCCAGTTGGTGACCAGCACATCTGCATCCTCCAGAAGCTTCATCAAAGCTTCCATGCCTTCCGGAGTCTTGGTATTCAGGGAGATACAGCGCTTATTTCCGTTTAAGTATTCCCAGGTGGTGTTCTCCTTCATATCCTGGGGACGTCCTTCCTGGACACCGGTGTAGCGCAGCGGATCACCCTTGGCTGCCTCTACGATGATTACGTCTGCACCATGGTCAGCCAGATATCTTCCGGTTGCCGCTGCTGCTACGAAGTTTGCCAGCTGTACTACTTTAATTCCGTCTAATGCTTTTGCCATTTTATTTCCTCCATAATATATAGAATTTAAACGTTTTCCCCTTGATTTTTCAGGTAAGCGTCCATGGTCCGGAATCCGCGGTCCCGGCCACAGAAAACCGGACGGGGGATACCCTTACGGGCATCCCTGGTCCAGTGTACGTTATGATACTCCGCGGTTATGCCGACAGAAACAGATCTTTGGCATTCTCTCCCTGTCGGGTAACCTGCGGCCGAATCCATATGTTAAACGAGATAGGTCTGCCCGGTAACAACGATGAACAGCAGCATCAGTGCAACCGTGATAACCGGCGCAACCACATTTACGACGGCCATGGGCAGATAAGAACTCTTGTGGTTATTGCCTGTGTAGCTGATTACGGTTACCACCAGACCGCAATGAGGCAGGGAATCCAGCGTCAAGGCCGCGATGGACGTACAACGCGACAGAGCCGCAAGGTTTACATGATTCACGTTGGCGGCCAGATCACCGATGAAGTTCTCGATCACAACCGGCATTGCCAGACCGATTCCTCCCGTACCGGAACCGGTGACACCTGCCAGACCTCCAACCGTCACAACCGACGCCACAATGGGGTTGCTCACAGAATTTACCAGCATTCCGCACAGCGTAGCATAGGCAGGAACCGCCTGCACCACAGATCCGAATCCCACAATGGCTGCCGTATTGAACAGAGAAGAGACACCGCCCATGGCTCCGTCCGTCATCATGGACCAGAACTTGCCCAGGTCAAAGCTTGGGAAGAAGCAGACAAGGGCCACCAGAATCCCAACCAGCAGGGCAACGGGTACAGGAAGCTTCACCACGTTCAGCACAACAATCAGAATAACCATGGGAATAATAGCAACAATCCAGGTGGGACGCTTGGACGTGTCCTTTGCAGCCCTCTGGGCCACCACCTTTTCATCTGCCGCTGTCAGCTCATAATGCTCACCGTTCTTCTTACAGCGGTTTGTGTACCAGTATACAAATGCCGTGACAATCACGACCTCAAAGATTCCGAAGATGATACCCGGAACCAGCCATGCGGTCGGGCTCACACCCAGGGCCGTAGACGGCAGCAGATTGTGGGCCTGGGGCGAACCTGGGATCCATCCCGTAAAGGTACCTGCGCCGGCAAAGTAGTACAGAGGGAGCAGACGTCTCGGAATATCTGCCTCCTTGAACAAGGACAGCATCAGCGGATACATGGCGAAAAATGCTACGAATACGGACACGCCGCCATAGGTCAGCACCGCGCCCACCAGCAGAATCGCCGGAATAACAGCCTTGGCTCCCAGTCTGGCTACAATCGCCTCTGCAATCGCGTCTGCGGCGCCGGAATCGTCAAACAACTTTCCGAAGATAGCGCCCAGGACGAAGATGCAGAAGTTGTTTGTAAAATAGTTGCCAAGTCCTTTTACGTAAGAAGTTTCCATGCCGGTCATACCGTTGACAATATAGTTAGATATGCCCACATCGACACCGGCACCGGTGAACAGGGCAGCTGTCAGCAGACAGAACAGAGAAGCAATCACTGCCGAGTAAAAGACCGGCACGCCTCGGAACACCAGCACAACAACTAATGCGATACTAAGCAGTATCAGAAAAATACCCATACCTTAACCTTCCTTTCCTGCCGGAGCTCATTTGATTATTCCCGCCAGGACGCCTTCTTTTTTTCTGAAAGCGTCCGGGAAATATACTCCAGCCATTCCCTTGTCTCTAGAACATTTCTTTAAATGCCTGAATCATGGTATTGGCCTGCTCGTAATTGACCATCTGACGGTCCACCTCGATATTCAGGTTCATCAGACCTGCTGCTTCGCAGGCTCTCTTGATGGGAACATAATCAAATTCTTCCGGATCACAGAACTTGGTCATCAGGACGATCACACCCTGGGCGTTATGTTTCTTCGCCTGCTCCATGATGTAATCCACACGCTTCTTGTCACGGTCATACAGCAGTGTGCAGTTGTCCATATCTGCAAACTTCTGGGCCAGGGCGTCCACCGGATTCTCCATGTCCGGAACATCTGTGCGGTACTGTCTGGACTCATGGGCCACATCGTCAAATACCACCTTGATGCCATTGTCATCCAGAACCTTCAGAAGACCGGGTGAATCTGCCAGGATACCGCTTACCAGGACACGTACCTTGCCCTCAGCCTTCGGACCTGCCTTAAGCTCCTCATTGAGCCTGCTGACGATGGCGGTGTGCTCCTCGGGCAGCATGAACCATGCACTCTTGAACACGTCGCTTCTCTGGGCCGCGGTGATATCTGCCTCGGCGGCAATCTCGGCGAACTCACGCATCACTGCGTTGTGGGTATTGTAGACCCTGATGGACTCAGCCAGAGCCGGCTCGGAGAACTGGGCTCCCGTAGCCACCGTCAGATCAGAGATCACACGTGCATAGCCTGCCCTGGTGAACTTGATGCCATATGCCGGCTTGCGGTTCTGGGGATAAGTCATGGGCACAAAGGGGATCCCCTTCACTGCGTACTTCCAGTTCTGCCCCAGGGTTTTTAAGGAGTCGCACAGAGATGGGATGACGATGGCGGAAACCCCGTCATACTCTCCCTTGATCCCCAGCTCCAGAATGGTCTGCATGATGGAGCAGATAAATGCGGGATAGTATTTCTTCGCCTCATTGATCTCCATATCAGCGCCCCATACCCCCATGGGCACCAGGCCCATGGAATGGATGATCTCCTGGGGAGTATAGACCGGAGCCACTGCCACAACCTTCTTCCCCTGAGCCAGATATTTGTCCAGCTGCTTTCTGGGAGATGAAGCCACTTCGTGAAGCTGTGCCAATAATTCATTCACTGCCATCTTATTTACCTCCTTCTTGTCCATGTTCTCCGGACATCGTGGTATACCCCTGGGTGTTCCCTCCTTTATTGGCTTCCATAATCTCCATCAGACCCTGCACGCGCGTGTCGTACTGTGCCTCAGAGAAGTTCCTGGGGTCAGCCTGGTCGCCGTCAAAGGAAGTTACCGGAATCCCGCAGGCCTCACCGATCTGACGGCTCATCTCAGGCATAAAGCCGGACCAGAGCTTGCAGGAACGGTTAGTGTGAACCAGAAGTCCTTCCACGTGGTTGTCCTTGCAAAGACGGATACGCTTGTCCCTGGATTTCTCCAGATTCATGCAGTTGGGCACATCCGCATAGGCGCGGCACATTCCGTCAAAATCATCATAGATGAATCCAAAGGCATCGGCATAGATGGTAGTTACCATATTGATTCCCCTGCTCTTTAAGCCAGTGGAAGTGACACGCAGCCATGGCCAGCAGGCAATACCCTCAAACATAATGCGGTATTTCTCCTCCGCCCGGAAGGTGGAAACACCCTTTTCATGATTCTCCTTGTATTCCTTCAGCAGAGTCTCCATGGCGTCGCCGGCTTCCTTCTTGCCTCTGGCGGTTACCATGACTGCCATATGGTTGAGAAGATCAAAACCGTTGAAGGGCGAGGGAACGTACTTGGCCTGGGAGGTTGCCTCGATCCACATGCGGCTGGCACGTCCTGAGGACTCCATAACCTCCTGGAACCGCTCCTCGGTCCACTTCTTGCCTGTGATCTCCTCCAGCTGGTGGATGGCATCCAGAAACTGTGCCTTTATGTACTCGGTCTCTGCATCAGATACTTCATAATCCGGGTTGAAAGGAATATCGATCATGATCATGGGGATATCCAGCTCCTTAGCCAGATTCTCATACCATTTGATCATGCAGTTGCAGATATTATTGCAGCAAAGCATGAAATCCGGCTGGGGCATATCCTGCTCCGGAGCTTCTTTCAGCTTTGCGTAGGCAAGGGATATCCTGGCGTATGCGCAGATATCGTTGGAATAGCCTTCACCCTCACTGACATTGCACATCCGCTCTCCGCCGCCTCTTGCAGCGATACCTGCTGCCTGGTTCTCCGGATAACAGACGTACAGTCCCAGGGTCTCCGGGATCTCTACCGGGAAGTTACTGGCGCACCAGCCGATCTTCTCGCCGCGCTTTTTCGCTTCCATGGCGTCGCTGTAAGCCTTGGCAGCAATCTGGCCCAGCTTGTATTTCGCTGAGTTGGGATCCGGCGCCGGCCTGCTTTTCTTAACTTCTTCCGCCATAATGAAAAACCTCCTTTTTTATTTAATACACTTCCGGAAAAGCTCCGGAAAGTTCATGCTCCACATCGCTGCCTGCCACAAGGCGGCAGCTTTGCAGCTGTATAGATACGTATCCTGCCCTGGAGATCCAATGCAGTACCAGCATCCTCCGGCAGAAAACGGACCTGTCTTTCCTCACATGGGAAATCTTCGAAACTGCTGATAACAGTTTTACTTCTGCTGAACCTTGTCAAATGCATACAAGGCAGCTCCCAGAGCTCCCATAAGCTGGGCCATGGGGTCATATACGATCTCAACTCCCAGCTCCTTTGCCATGGCGTTCCTGACACCGGCATTGCGCGCCACACCGCCGCTCATGCACACCTGCTCCTTAATCCCCACTCTCCGGGCCAGGGATGCCACCCTGGTAGCCACGGACTGGCAGATTCCTGCCACCAGATCCGGGATCCGGGTACCTGCCGCCAGCTGGGAGATCACCTCGGACTCTGCGAACACCGTGCAGGTACTGGAAATGCTGGCCGGCTTTTCAGCTTTCGCCGCCTCCACCTCCAGCTGGGAGATATCCAGCTTCAGGATATTGGCCATAACATCCAGGAAGCGGCCTGTTCCCGCGGCACACTTGTCATTCATGACAAAATTCACCATGCGGCCCTGGTCACTGAGGGAAAGGACTTTGGCATCCTGGCCTCCGATGTCAATGACGGTTCTGGCCTCCGGGCATATATGATGGACACCCAGGGCATGGCAGGTAAGCTCACTCACCTGGTAATCCGCCCCCTCGTAGGTCTGGCGGCCATATCCGGTGGCCACAATGCAGGACACCTCTTTTTGCTCAAGACTGCTCTGCTCCAGCACATCCTCAATAGCCCGGGATACCCCGTCAGTTCCTACTGTAGCAATCACAATAGAAGAGGCCATGATCTCATGCCCATTTTTCAGAATCACGGCCTTTGAAGTTGTTGATCCAATATCGATTCCCAATGTATACATAGCTGAACCCCTTAATCTTATTGATAAATCTTTGCCAAGTAATGCGCCACAAGACTACTAGAATACTAGTAGACAAGAAAACATTAGAAATCAGCTTGCCAATTTTCCAGCAAGCTTTCTTGACTACAGCACTATTTTAACAATGTTTCGTCCAGATGTAAATAGAAACTTTATGTTTTTTTTATAAATGTGCACATTCGACAAAGTTTTTTGGTGATTCTGCCAAAAATATTTATATTTTCAAGGCTATAACCCCCCGGAAAGCCTGAAAATATTTTCACAATCCATTGGCCTGACCAGCCGCAGCAGCCCTGCACATTACCGTACAATGAAATACTCCGGGCTGATGTCCGTGAAGAGATGCTTGTGACGCTCCACTGTATTCAGATGATTGTGAAGAGCTTCATTGACTCCCTTCCAGTCCTTCTTCTCAATCAGGTCTGCAATATCCAGATGCTCCTTGTACAATTCCATAAGATGCTCTGTACTGCGGATCTCAAAATTCCTCCAGCGCTTCACATGGACAAAATGCTCGGAGACCAGATTGATGGCATCCGCGTGTCCGGCAGCATCCATAAACAGTCTGTGAAATCCTGTATCAATGTCATAGAACTCCTTCATGGCCACCCCGTCCCGGATCGCCATCAACTGGCGCACCAGATTCTCCCGCAGCTGTCTGACAAGCTCCTCCAGCCGGGAATCTGTCAGTTTATACAGGCGGCTGGCCGCCTCATGCTCCACCGCCTCCCGCACATAAAGAACCGTCTCAATGTACTTCATGTCCATCAGGCTGACGAAGGTGCCCCGCTGGGGATACACCTCCACCAGCCTCCGGTCCTTCAACCTGGTGATCGCCGAACGGACCACATGCCGTGACACATTGTACTGGGCGCTGAGATCATTCTCACTGATCTTGTCCCCCGGCATATATTTCAGCTCAATAATCTTATCGCTTAAATCCTCGTAAATCTCATCACTGGT
>Ga0137308_100915_pt1 | contig 36820 bp, 25 predicted proteins | sample Inofrocosms_June_FD_97181 | JGI IMG/M metagenome (GOLD analysis project Ga0137308, IMG submission 97181) | Mouse cecal microbial communities from Vienna, Austria - N-Acetylneuraminic and N-Acetylglucosamine D2O microcosms_June | ecosystem: Host-associated > Mammals > Digestive system > Large...
ACAGAAACAGGTTCTTTCATAGAAATGGCTGCCGCCCCCCGATACTGCAGGTCAATCTGCAGCACATTAAACAGCAGCAGTACATCTCCGGACATCACCAGCATGCCTCCCTGCATCCTTGCCGGAATCCCGGCTGTCGCTATCATAAATTCATCAAACAGAGTCGATGCCCTTCCATTCGGCAGTTCCCTCGGCACCGGGGAAAACAGCTTCCCACAGACACTGTACTGCGGCACTCTTTTGGAATCTCCGCCGGAATGGATCACCAGAATTTTTTTCCGGAACGCCCTGCTGCCTCCCTCCGCCTCCGCCAGATATTTCAATACATTCAAGGTGGCCCCGCCGGAGCCTACCCGTTTCCCCTCCGGGTCTGAAAGTACCACATATTTTGTCTTTCCCGGCAATAGATTATTATTAAGCCTGTACTCGATCTCTTTTCGGTAAACAGATGCCTGATCTTCATTAGACGCTGTCAGCACTATATAATCCCAGCAGGGAAATGAACGCTTTCTCAATGCCCTTCTGTAATCCTCCCAGGCATCAATATAGCTTTGCTGCAAAAATAGCGGTTTTATTTTACTGTAACTTACACGCATACTTTTCTCCATTTTTGTCCTTCTATTCCGGTATCCAAATTAACAAATACTCATTTTATTTTTCCCCTGTCAGAATCGCCTCTTCCGCTGCCAGTTCCCAGTTCTCTGCTTTTCTCATATCATCTTTGACCGCATACCATCTCGCCGGAAGAAATTGATTCCCATTATTTTTTAATATATCCCAATCATCAGACTTAACAACATATTGTTTTTCCGTTTTATTACCATAGCCCAGCCGTTTCCCGGAAAAAGGATTGACCGGATCTTCTATAATATCCTCAGTCGCCAAAGCCGGTACATCTGCACATGTCATAAACTCTTCTGATGTCACAAATCCCTCACTGTTAAAATCTTTCACCATCAATAACGCATAATAATTTTCCATATCATAACCGTCTTCAAGCAGTAATTCATCTATCTGCGATAAGCTGCTTCCATGATCGGAAACCAGAATAATCCTTGTATTATCGTAAATGCCCCTCTCGCGCATATGGTCAAACCATTTTCCCAACTGAAGCATAGCCGCCATATTAGCCTGATAATGAATCAACTGCATATCTATATCCATATTCAATGACTGCCCGTTCCATGTAAATCTCTCCTCATATTCATCTTTATATTCCCAGTTATTCACCTTCATTTCCGGCAGATAATCCGGTTCCTGCAGCAACATAGGCTCATGTGTCGTATCATTCGCCATCATGATGAATGTATTCTTTTTTTCATCCACGGAATCCGTAATATCCGGCAACGCTTCAAGCACATTATAGCTATTCATAAAACCTTCATAAATCCCCGTTGATGTATAGAGGCTGTCTCTCGTCTGCACCGAATAAACTATTTCCATTTCCGCCTGATAATATCTCCCCTGGTCATACACAAATTCCTGAAAACATACCGGCAATATCTTAAAAATGCTGTAACAGAAAAAATTTCTTTTATTATTCCGAATTCCCTGTTCCCTAAAAGCAGGGTCTGTAAACTTCCCTTTTGTAATATACCCTTCGATCTGTGGATATTCGCTGTAAATAGATAAATCCGGTGTCCACTGATACCCTGCATAAGGCGGATCACAGACAATTACCTCATAATCGTTCTCCGAAAACAACACCGGCATTACTTTCAATGCTTCATTCTGTTTCGACATTAAAGATTCATCTGCTCTTTTATTAATTTCTATTGGGGTATATTCATATCCGCCAAACAGAGAGGGCGTACTAAAATTTGTAGTCGCACCAAATGATATCATATTGGCATAAAAGGTAAAGCCCGAAAATTTTTCCTCCAATTCAGGTTTTTCCTGAAAAATGTACGGAATATATGCCCCTATACTTTTATCCAACATTAAAACGATCACATTCTTTCCCGTTTTGCTCAGAGTAAGTTCAGGCAGTTCTTCATTTTCGCTCTGATCCAGATTCTTTATATCATTCATGGCACTGTTAATATTTAACACATTCACAACCGCCATAACGGAACATGCAAATAAACCAACCGTTAAAATTTCTGCTGTCAGCCTGTCCTTCTTTCTGGATATCAGGCAGCAAATCAATATTACCAAGAATACAGCTATGACATTTCCAACTATTTCTTTCCCTGTATACTGTAATTCCTGTTCATATTTCAAATGGGAAGTTAATATCCCCAAATTCTTTCCAAAAAACATATAATCAACAATCGCAATACCGGAAAAGATCAATAATCCCTTATCAAAATATACTCTCTTTGAAGGTTTTGCCAAAAAATAAAAGACTCCTGCCCAAACAACAAACATCCCCAGCGCCATACCGAAGGAACTGACAATAAACCATAAAGGATTATAAAAACTGGTAATATCCACAAATTCCATAGGAGAAGATCTGATCACCGCAGATGGAATCAATGCTCCTGTCAGAACGGCTAAAAAAAGCGCCTCCCCGAAAAATATTTTTTTGTTTCCGGTCATACCGGTTTCTTTATGCCCTCTTTTCTTTCTTCCTTTATGATATAAAAGAGGGATTTGCAATAAAATACTGATTCCTGTCAAAAGTACCTTTCTTCTTCCGCTATTGTATTCATAGTGGAAAAAGAAAAGGGCATAGATGATCAATACTGCTCCCGCAATAGAACACGCCCTTCCTAAAACCTTCCCGGGATTTTCCAACTTATAAAAAATTGTCTTTATCAGAGAAAAAATATTATTCAACGTCCAATATAAGACAAGCCCTGACGGTGAAGAATACAAAAATACCAGAAAAAAAAGCGCCATAATATACAATTGGATTTTGGATCTTAACGGGCTTCCCTTGGTAAAGATCACACAGGAAACCAAATTTATAACCGTCATTATGATTGGCAGAATATTAACTGCCACTCTCCCAATCTGCAGCATGGCGTCCGGCCTGCCAAGGTCAGTGATCGGTCCTAAAGACGCACCGCTTAATTGCTGCAGACCGGACAAAAAACGATATGCCGCAATAAAAAACGGGATCTGCAGAAACAGGGAAATCGCACTGCGCAAAACATAGGCAGGTTTATAATGGTTCTGCCTGTAATAAGTCTGCAGCAGCATCATCCGCTCATCACCATGAAATGTCTTTTTGATATGTTCTACGCCTCTCTGAAGTTTCTTTTCTACCGCATCTTCCTCCGCCTGTATCGCATCCGCCCGAATATACAGGGGAAGAATCAACAAATTCACAAACAGACTGAGCATCATAATTGACAGTCCCGGATGATCAATCACTTTATTTACAGCCATATAAACAACTTCAAAAAGCAATTGAAGCGGTTTTAAAAGTAATATATCTAATATTTCTAAAAAAGACATTCTTCTTCTCCATTTTTATGCAATTCAGGCAATTACGCCCTTCATGTACGCCGAAATCGCATCCTGCCAGAAAGCAAACGTGAAATCTGTCGTCAGTCTCAGCATATAGTTATCCAGAATAGAGTAAGCCGGCCGCTTCGCCGGTGAGCCAAACTCTTCCGTTGTAATATAATTTACTTTTGTATCCTTCCCTGCCAGCCGAAAAATCTCGGAAGCAAAATCCGCCCAGCTGCAGCTTCCCTCACAGGTACCATGGAACAATCCGTAATTTTCCGTCGGCAGCAGATACTTAATTGCCTTTGCCAGCTCTGCCGCACTGGTCGGCGTTCCATACTGATCTTTAACAACACCTACTTCTTTATGATTTTCTGCCAGCTTAAGCATTGTCTTCACAAAATTTTTACCATCCCCATAAAGCCATGCTGTCCGGATGATAAAATATTTATCTCCGAAATCCCGCACAAAATTTTCCCCTGCCAACTTGGTCCTGCCATACATACTGGTCGGCCCCACCGCATCAAATTCTGTCAGCGCTCTGGCTTCTGTCCCAGGAAATACATAATCCGTGGAAACATGCATCAGCTTTGCCCCGATTTCCGCCGCCGCAATACTTAAATTACGCGGACCGACAGCATTGATCTTATAGGCATTATCTATATCTGCTTCACATTTGTCCACATTTGTGTGAGCTGCGCAGTTGATAATAGCATCTGGCTTCATCCCTCTGACAAAGGAAAGCACCATATCCACATCTGTGATATCTAATGATGTAATACCTTCTCCCGGAAATACATCTGTATTGATGAGCGTAATTCCCTGCTCCTTTTCATATAACTGATTTAATGCTCTTCCAAGCTGTCCGTTACAACCGGTTATCATAATTCTTTTCATTCTGATCACCCCTTCCTTTCATCTCGCTTATGTATAAACAGCAATAAAAAAACTAATTTTTAAGGCTACTATTTTCTTATTTAAAACTTAAAGTAACAAAAATCAATTATCCATAGGCGGCAAAACCACATTCTCTTCTGTCACCACTCTCCAGTTCTCTACATTCCGCATATCCGTATGGACGGCATACCACTTAGCCGGACTAAATGTATTGCCATGATTTTCCCCAATATTCCATATATCCGAATAGATAATATATTGCTCATGAGCTATTTTCTCACTGGAATCTATCACTTTTCCCGTAAAAGGATTTTTCGGATTCTCTATAATATCTTCCATTGCAAGAACAGGAACATCTCCATTTGTCATGAACTCTTCCGAAACTGTATATTCTTGGCTTTCAAAATCTTTAACCATCAATAGTGGATAATAAGATAACATATCACTCTCCCCAAGCCGAAAATCATCCCCCTCATAAAGTATACTCCTCCCATGATCGGCAACTAAAATGATTCTTGTATTATCATAAACTCCTTTTTCACGCAAATAATCAAACCATTTTCCCAATTGAATCATTGCCGCCATATTCGACTGATAATAGATCGCGTGTACATCGATTTCCATTTTTAATGTCTGCCCATTAACTGTATACCTTTTCTGATGTTCTCTTTCGTATTCAGTATTATCAACCTTCAGAGCCGGCACATAATCTGGTTCCTGCAACAACATGGGATCATGTGTTATTTCATTTACCATCATTAAAAATGTATTAATATCATCATCCACAACATCCGTAATATTAGGATAATCGGATAATGCGTTATAATTATCTATAAAATTCTCATTCATTCCCACCGATCTAAACATGCTTTCCCGAGACTGCTGTGTATAGATTACTTCTGTTTCATCCTCCGCTTTGTTATATCTCCCATAATCATACATGGTTTCCTGCAAACAAAGCGGCATAGCTTTTAAAATCCCATAGCAGAAAAAATTTCTCAGATCATCCTGAATCCATTGTCGCTTAATAGAATCATCCGTATACTTTCCTTTCATAATGTAAGTCTGAATATCGGGATATTCTTCATAGATTGACAGATCCGGTATCCATTCATAGCCTGCATATGGCGGATCACAAACCGTCACCTGATAATCATTCTGTTCAAACAGCACTGGCATCACTTTCAATGCCTCATTCTGCTTTAAAGCCAAAGGCTCTTTATCTCTTTTATTTATCTCCACTGGAGTATACTCATATCCGCCAAAAAGAGCCGGAGATCCAAAATTTGTATGCGATCCAAAAGACACCGTATTAGCATAATAAGTAAAACCTGAAAACTGGTCTTCAAGTTCTGGTCTTTCCTGAAAAAAATATGGAATATATTCTCCTATCGCCTGATCCAGCATAAGTACAATAACATTTTTCCCTGTCCTGCTCAGAGTAAATCTTGGCATCGCCATATAAGTTTCAGGATCTTTCTCCCTCACGCTATTAATAGAAGTATTAATATTTACGACGTTGACAATCGTCATACAGAGAAATGCCAACAAACCCGCCAATAATATTTCTGGCACAATTTTTTCCCAATACCTGTAAACCACATAAAAAGCCAGCATAATCGCCAACACTATCACAAAATTTCCTACCTGCTCCTTCCAGGTAAAACTTAATTGATCATCATATTTCAACCGAGAACTTAAATTACCCAGATTTTTCCCAAAAAACATATAGTCTATTACCATGATACCTGAAAGTAACCAAATCGCCACATCAAAATATATCCTTACTGATGGTCTTGCCAAAAAATAAAACACTCCCGCCCAGATCACAAATATCCCCAATGCCATACAAAATGAACTAACAATAAACCAAAGCGGGTTGTAATAATAAGTAATATTTACAAATTCCAACGGAGATGTTTTTATAACTGCTGATGGAATCAGAGCCCCTGTCAGAATCGATAAAAATACCCCCCCAATAAAGAATACTTTTTTATTATCAATTTGCGAGATTTTATTCCACGCTATTTTTCCTTTAAGTATATAAAATATTAAAGGTGCCTGCATCAGCAAGGCCATTCCAACAAAAAGCACACTTTTCTTAAATGTTGTCATATGGTAAAAAAAGATTCCATAAATCACCAATAAAATTCCCGCCGCCGAAAAGCCAAATCTCAATACCTTTCCAGGATCTTTTAATTTATAAAAAACCGTCTTTATCAATGAAAATACATTATTTAATGTCCAGTAAAAAACAAGCCCTGACGGAGAAGCATATAAAAACACCAAAAAGAAAAGTGCCATAGCATACAACTGCAACTTTGCCTTCAACGGACTGCCTTTTGTAAAAATCACACAGGATACCAAGTTTATAATTGTCATAAGAATCGGCAGTATATTAATTTGTGTTCCGTAAATTACCAGCATCCCATCCGGTTTGCTCAAATCTGCAATTGGTCCAAATGAACTTCCATTTAATAGCTGCAGATTGGAAAGAAATCTATACGCCGCAATAAAAAACGGGATCTGCAAAAACAATGAAACAGCGCTGCGCAGAACATATACCGGTCTATAATGATTCTGCCTGTAGTAAGTCTGCAGCATCATCATCCGTTCATCACCGCTAAATGTCTTCTTAATATGATCTACCCCTTTTTGAAGTTTCTTTTCTACAGCTTGTTCTTCTTCCTGTATTGCATCAGCGCGCATATACAAAGGCAGCACCAGAAAATTCATAAACAGACTAAGCACAATGATCGATAAACCAGAATGATTAATTACCTTATCTGCCATTACATAAACTACTTCAAAAATCAATTGTAATGGTTTTAATAATAATGTATCTAATATTTCCCAAAAAGACATTCTATTTTACTCCTCTATAAGCGGAAGTACGATAACTGTTCTTCCAGTTCCGGCTTTTTATGAATGGTATCTTTCATTCTTCTGTATTATTCATTTTCTGGGAGCACTGTATTTTCTGCCACCAGTTTCCAATTATCCGGATCTCTCATGTCGTCATATACCGCATACCAATTCCCCGGTCTGAATGTATTGCCGTTATTTGCCTCAATTCCATCTACCATCCATTCATGTGAAGTAAAAACATACTGTTCATGTTCTGTTTTCTCATGGGCATCTATTGCTTTCCCTGTAAAAGGATTTACCGGCTCTTCTATAACATCCTTCAGAGCAATAGCAGGCACATCTCCATTCGTCATAAATCCTTCAGATATGGAGAATTCTTCACTGTCAAAATCTTTCACCATCAGCAACGGATAATAAAACGATATATCTTCGCCATTTTCCAGATAAAACCCATCCAGATGATCCAAATCATAACCATGGTCAGCCACAAGAATGATCCTCGTATTATCATAGACATCATTCTCACGCATATAATCAAACCACTCCCCCAGTCGAAGCAACGCTGCCATATTGATTTGGTAATGGATTACCTGCAAATAATCATCCATTTTCAACTCATTTCCATTAAGAGTAAACCGCTCCCGATGACTGCTTTCATATTCCGCATTATTTACCGACATTTGGGGAATATATTCCGGCTCTTGAAGCAACATAATGCTATGTGTCGTATTATTTTCCAACATCAGAAATGTATTTTTCTCATTATCTACCACATCAGTAATATAAGGTAGATTTTCCAGCACATTATAAGTTTCCATAAACTCGGCATGTATTCCTTCGGCACTGATCAGGTCAGGCATTATCTGCCCTGAATACTCTGCCTCCTTCAACACATCTGCTCTGTTATATCCCCCCCGATTATATACGACTTCCTGAGCGCAGAGAGGCGCTATTTTCAATATACCATAGCAAAAAAAATTTCTTTTGTTATTTTGTATTTTATAATCTTTTACAGACGGGTCTGTAAACTTTCCTGTTGTAATATAACTTTGTATATCAGGATATTCATCATAAATTGACAAATCTGGTATCCACTGGTAACCTGCATACGGCGGATCACATACAACCACTTCAAACCCGTTTTGATCAAACAGCACAGGCATCACTTTCAGTGCTTCATTGTGCTTTGCTTCCAAAGACTCTTCATCCCTTTTATTAATTTCTTCCGGTGTATACTCATATCCCCCAAAAAGGGCCGGTGATCCGGTATTAGTATGCGCCCCAAAAGATATAGTATTGGGATAATAAGTAAATCCTGACAACAATTCTTTTAATTCCGGTTTTTCCTGCAGAAAATACGGAACATACTCTCCCATTGCTCTATCAAGCATAAATACAATCACGTTTTTGCCTGTTTTACTTAGTGTAAATCTGGGAATTTCACCGGCCTTCTGCTCTTTAATATTTTCTACCGACTTACTGATTCCAGTGATATTAACCACCATCATGCAACATAATGCCAGCACACCAACTGCCAGTATCTCTGTCACAAATTTTCTCCATTTTCTGTAAATAGTAAAAAATAACACCATAATCGCTATGACTACGACCATATTCCAAATTTGATCTGTCCATTCAAAATTTAATTCATCTTCGTATTTTAATTGGGCACTTAAAATCCCCATATTCTTTCCAAAAAACATATAGTTCACTATTGCGCCACCGGATAGCATCCATATTGCTGCATCAAAATATACCTTCACTGCCGGTTTCGCCAAATAATAAAATACACCCATCCAAATTACAAATATCCCCAATGCCATACAAAAGGAACTAACAATAAACCATAACGGATGATAAAACCAAGTTATATCAACAAACTCGAGAGGAGACGACCTTATAACAGCAGAAGGTATCAGAGCGCCAACCAGAACAGCCAAAAACAATGTACCTGTCAGGAACATTCGGGCATTTGAATTTCCAGGCATAACCCCCTTCTCTATCATCCATTTGCCCTGCTTTCCCCACACATGATAAAATAAAGGTATTTGCATCAACAAACCCACTACCACAAAAAAGATAATTCGTTTTACAGTCACGGCCTGATAGAAAATAAGGCCATACACTACCATCAGTAACCCTGATGCTGAACAGACACTATTAAGTACCCTCTTCGGGTTGTTCAATTTATAAAATATTGTCTTTACCAAAGAGAACACATTGTTCAACGCCCAATAAAGTACCAAGCCTGCCGGGGAATTATACAAAAATATCAGGAAAAATAATGCCATTGCATATAATTGTATTTTTAACTTTAACGGACTGCCTTTTGTATAAACCACGCAGGAAATAAGATTTATGACCGTCATAATAACCGGCAAAACATTAATGGTACCTCCCCAAACAGCTAACATGCCATCCGGCGCACTAAGATCTACAATCGGCCCAAATGGAACTCCATTCAACATCTGCAAATTGGATAAAAAACGATATGCCGCAATAAAAAACGGAATCTGCAAAAACAATGAAACAGCACTTCGCAAAACATAAATAGGCTTATAACCATTCTGTCTGTAATAAGTCTGAAGCATCATCATCCGTTCATCGCCACTGAATGTTTTTTTAATATGGGCTACCCCTTTTTGAAGCCTCTTTCCTATAGCATGTTCTTCTTTCTGTATAGCATCTGCCCGTATGTACAAAGGCAGCACCAGAAAATTTATAAACAAACTCAGTACAATGATCGACAATCCCGGATTTCCCACCACTCTGTTCGCCACCACATAAACCACCTCAAAAATCAGCTGCAATGGCTTCAGCAATAATGTGTCCAAAATTTCCCAAAAAGACATTTTATCCAACCTCCGAAACTTTCATCAGTTCTTCATATTTATCCAGCAGATACTCCACTGCCCGCTGTGTACCTTCCCCTTTATACTCCCAGGTCTCCTCCCTTGCTTCCTGCCGTCCTTTTGCATACTTCGGATCCTGAATACATTCATCTATCATTTCTTTCAAATTATCCAGATTATCCATTGTCAGCTTCTGGCCGATACGGGGCAGCGCAGTAAATGTCCAGTAGGGCGTGTCCAGCCACCAGGCATCATAAGGGCTGTTGTCAAACTCTGTATCCGCATAAATGACAGGTTTGTCATATACCAGAGAAAAATCAAAAATAATTCCCGAGAAATCCGATATTAAAATATCGGCACGCTTTAATATTTCAAAATTGTCATTGTCCTGATTCCACTCAAGCTGTTCTGATGCCGGATATTCCTTCATAATCTTTTCAATCGTATCCTTTTCCGAGGTAAATGACTGTGGATGCGGCCGGACAACAATATGATACCCTGTTTTTAAAAGCACTTCTATGATCCTTCCGCCATATTTCTGAAAAATGGAACTTTTCCCCCAGGATGGTGCCAGCAGGACTGTGCGCCCCCCCGTCTCTTCCTTCGGTGATTCCTGCAGCCTCTTTGCCATTTCATCCATATAGGGAATCCCTATTTTTATCAAATCCTTTTCCGGAAGATTACGAAGTTTTTCAAGATCCCTGACTTCCTGTACCTGATATTCTCCCGACAGCATCACCGCATCAAAATAATCCACGCCAAACATACGGTAACCGGAAATATCATTTGCCGCATGCTGCATATGCACATAATACTGCACATCCTTTGACCGCTTCCACTGATACACATCAAGTCCCGGTGTTGTGGAAAGAACTATCCCCGCATTCAGAAAGTTCATCCTGGCAAAAGCCTTATTATTTTTTCCGATAAATTCCCCCTTTATATGTTCATAGGGATTCTGAAGAGCAGGATCATCCGGAGATGCCGTCATATAGACCATATCCACCCCTCTTCTGTCAAATTCCCTGCAGATAGGCTCAAATACATTCCAATACCTTTTATCATCGGAAAATATCACAAAGGGCAGTTTATTTGTATTGACTTCTACTTTTTTTCCGCTGCTCAACACAAACCGCAGTTTCACAATCCAGTTCTTCAGCAGGTAATTCAACGTCCCGATAACTCCTATCAGAATCGCAAAAAGCATGCTTCCTGTTCCCGGATCAATATACAATAATATGTTCATTTTCAATACCCGCCTTCTTCTTATTTATATCATGCTATATTTTACAATCAATACAAAAAAATCGCAACTACTTTAATCATTCAAATATTTTTTTACATCTTTCATAAAACTTATTACAATCAATATGATAACAATTCCTATCGGGAATGCTGCTATAATACTGACTGACTGCAGATTATTCATGGAACTGTCCGAAAAAACAAGGGCTATCGGCAGTAAAATCAGTAAAATACACCACATCAATTCAATAAGTTTATGCGGATTTTCCTCTTCTCCCAGTTTATGATAGCTATAACAGGAGCCAATCAGAGCAATAGAATCAAAAGAAGTCGCGTAAAATGCCACCATTGTAATCAATAAAAGCACCAACACAAACGAAGCGCATGGCAAAGTGCGAATGATCGCAATGATCACATCGTAAAGGTCGCCGTTTTTCTCATATATTGACAGAAAATCAGCCGCTCCTGACACCTGTTTCCCCAAAGAATAATTTCCCAGTACAATAAAGCTGATGATTGTAGAACCCGTACCAAACAGGTATCCCCCGAAAATAACCTGACGTATTGTCCTGCCTTTGGAAATACTTCCTATGAAAAACGGAGCCGCCACACACCATACCATCCAGTAAGCCCAATAAAAAATAGTCCAGTTCTGCGGAAAGCTTGTTGTCCGTTCAGGGTCGGTAAAAGTTGCCAGTTCAAAGAAATTCTGCACCATTCTCCCCAGCGCCGAAAACCCGGTTTCTACAATATACTTTGCCTCTCCCCCGAACAGCAGTACAAAAGCAATCAACCCGAAAAACAGGTAAATACAGGATTTCGCCAGAATACTGATCCCGCCGAAGCCATGCAGCAATGCATAGGTATAAACAACACAGGTTATAAGCAAAATAACAATCGTTACGGCAGTACGGTTTAATTCCACCTGAAAAAGTTCATTTATCACCCCCGCCATAAGCGGTGTTGCCAGCGAAAATGTTGTTGCCGTACCTGCCAGAAGCGCGAAAACCGCCAGCAGATCAATAATCCGTCCTAATATACCATCCGTCTGTTTCCCGAGTACCGGCCTGCAGGCCTCTGAATATTTCTGCCTCTCCCTTTTCCGTACATGAAGCATAAATCCAAACGCAACAGCCAACACCAGATAAAATCCCCAGGGGATCAGACTCCAGTGAAAAACCGGATATACGCTTGCCCAATCCTGAATGCTGCCGAGTTCCGCAATATGAGGATCAGAAGCATACAAAATCCATTCCGAAAAAGAATAAAACAGAATATCTGCTGCCAATCCTGCCGTAAACATCATTGATCCCCATGCAAAAAACGAATATTTAGGCTTTTCATCTCTGCTTCCAAGTACAACATTCCCATACCTCGAAGACGCAATAAAAACAGAAAACAGAAATATTCCAAGTCCGACCACCAGATAATAAGTACCGAAAACATCTCCAAGCACATAGCGGATCAATCCGAGCACCTCATTTGATTTCTCCGGCATAAAGAAAAATAAAATGCATAAAATTACGATAATAATAAACGGGAGCAATGTTATCATCCAGTCAATTTTTTTATTTCCGTTATTCTTTCCATTCTTTTCCATCTCTTACTCCTTGTCATAAAAATTTTTCATAGCTTTCGTCCTTGGCCGCAAGTTCCCGTATATCATCTATTTCCAGTACATCCCCATCTTCCATTTCGTATATTCCGAGGCTGTAATCTTCCGGATAACAAAATAAAGCAATATCATCCCAGTAAATCTGTGTATTATTCTTTTTCTCAAATTCTGTTTCCAGATGTTTTTTCAACCTCTTTCCATCTTCCACAGTCCATCTTGAAATACTGTAAAGCTGCCAGCCCCCTCTTCCTCCGGTTCTGCTGCAATGTGTCACCGTCCCATTTTCTGTTGTAAGCAGCCACTCCTTTGTCTCCTGTTCATTCCATACACAGTTATAGCAGGAACGCTCAAAGTTTTTTGCAAGCACCCTTTCATTATATATTATCTGATCCGCATCCAGAATAATCGCTCCACCAATATATTCCCTTGCCGCATACAGCGATGAAATATTATTGCAGTTGTCATAATAAGGATTTTCAATCAATACGACGCCCGGATACTCTTTTTCCAGTCCTGAAAATTTCTCTTTTAAAAATCCAACCACTAAATATATTTTATATATATTATTAGCATGTAATGCTCTGATCACTGTATCGATCATCCTGATTCCGTTTACCCTGATAAGAGGCTTTGGCGTATCCAATGTAAGAGGGCGCATCCGTTTTCCCTTCCCCGCCGCTACAATAATTGCATGATCTACCTCATTCATGATTTTTCTCCTCCACTTTTTTCAGTTCTTCCTTTACAATACGATAATATTCTTTTGCATAACGATACTGCCTCAACGAGTATTCCCCGAACTCCACACCAAGTTCTCTTTTATATTCACACCAGTTACTCCAAAGCAGGCCGCATGCCGCAATGTAACAGTAAATTTTGATGCGGATCACATCCCTGCATCCCTCTGTAAAATACAGGTCAATCAAATGATCCACCTGATTTCTTTCATAAAAAGAATATATGCAGAACATTGCAATATCCAGATGCGGGTCCTGCATACCTGCATACTCCCAGTCTATCATCCGGATCTCTTCCTTACCATTTTTGTCATAAACAAACAAAAAATTATCAGGTACTGCATCAATATGTGCCAATACCTTTTTTCCCGCATATCTTTCTGCAAAAGTTTTTAAAGACAACACCTTTTCCTTTGTATAAATATAATCTTTGTATAAAGAAATCTTTTTCTGCCAGAGTCCTTCATAAAATTCAATCTGTCTCCAGATGTCAAACTCATGCGGAACCGTGAGTTCAAGTTCATGAAATCCCCTTAATTTCTTCATACATTTTCTGATATCACTTTCCGAATACGGATCACACACTCTTGCCCCTTCTATATACTCCGTAATTTTATAACCGTTTTCCGCATTTATATAAATAATCTCATCACAGATATTCTGTTTTTTTATTTTTTTATAAACTTCAGCCTCCTCCGTCCGATTGATCAACTGCTCTGTCCCTTCCCCCGGAATACGCATTATATATCTCTTTCCCGCACAGTTAAATGAAAAAGAACGGTTCGTCATCCCTTTCTTCAAAACAGAAATCCCTGTTATCTCACTCTCCTCCACCTCCAGTGCCTCAGCCGCAACAGAAATAGCATCCGATTTTAACTGCCCGGAAGAACTGTCCAAATCCCGCAGCTGTTCATAGGTATTGATCTCAATAACATCTGTACTTTTAATCATTCTCGGATGGAGCATTATACGGTTCTCCTGATACAATATTTCCTCCCAATATGAATTATCATATCTTCTGTCTCTGCAAAACGCTTCAATCCTCTTTTTAATGCTATCCGCATCTTCATCCAGAATATAACTGATTCCTACCATAGCATTTCCCGGCTGTCCCGGTGCCGTTCTTACCAGTTCCATTTTTCGGTTTATACGGACGCTGCTCTCTTCCTCCGGCTGATCACTGACCATGTACCAGGAATATAGTTCCTGCCTTCTGAACGGATTCTCCGCACACCACAGATCACAGGGCAGAATATAGGAATTGGAAATAAAGTCTGATGCCAGATATAAAGAATGCAGATTATTTTTTGCTGTGTATTCAGGATTTACGATCAGTTCAACTCCGAATTCATCGATCAGATACTCGAAGCTTTCTTTCATAAAGCCGATAACAACATATATCTTTTCAACTCCTGCCCGATGAAGCTGCTTTATCAATCTCTCGATCAGCTTTTCTCCCCTCACTTCCAGAAGAGCTTTCGGTGTTTCCATATTGAGCGGCACCATCCGCGTCCCAAACCCCGCCGCAAGGATGATCGCATTCTGTGGTCTTCTTTCATGAAACATATTTCTTGCCTGCCCGGTTAACTGCATCTCCTCATTCAGATACTCCATTTTCATCAGCTTCTTCACCGTACGATTAACAAGGCCCAGAGAATAGCCTGTTTTTTCCGCCAGATCCCGCTGATTTTTATAGGCTTCCAATGACAATGCAAGCAAGATATCAAATTCCGGTTTCTCACAACACCCATACTCGCAAACACTTTGCCTTTTGCTCATATCTCCTCCTGTAAGCAATCGCTTCAATTTTGTTCATATAATTTATTTTCTTACTTTTCATGAACATTTCTTATATTAATCTATAACAATCTCAATACCTTGTCAAGCGTTTTTCTTTCTATACAACATAAACAGATTATGTTATCATATTATGAAAATAATTTTAAACGTTAGAAAGGTATACCTTATTTCCATGAACAAAAAATACCGCATCCCCCTCGCCTTCGGCATCGCCGCTATCTGGCTCTTTCTCATATACCGTACTACCGGCATTTTTTTTGAAACAAACGATGACCGCATCATTACGGAAATCCTTTCCGGTGCCATGACCGGTGTTCCGGAAGCACACACCTACTATGTGGGCTGTTTTTTCGGCATACCTCTTTCTATGCTCTACCGCCTGACCACCGCTGTCCCCTGGTATGGCGGTATGCTTGTGCTTTTTGAGTTTATCTGCTGTTTTTTTATTGCAGACGCCTTTCTCTCACACTGCAGACATAAAAAAGACTGCTTTTTTGCACTTATTTTTATCATGCTTATATATGCCTCTTCCTTCTATATCATTGCCGGCATCCAGTTCACTTCCACGGCCGCCATGCTTGCCGTCACAGGCTATGTGTGCTTTTTGCTCTATCCCGGCAAAAAATCCCGCTGTTTTATATTTTTTCTGTTGGAATTTCTTTCCTTTCAGCTTCGCTCCAATGCTATGCTTATGATCCAGCCCATGGGATCCGCCGTCCTGATCGGGCTCTGTTTTGCAGAGCACAAACTGCATTTATTTTCCTGTCTTCTTCCTGAAAAACGCCCTGCCGCACCATTCGAATTCCCTTCCTGTTTCTCTGTCGGGCACAGAAAATGGTTCAGAAAATACTTCCCGCTGTTCGAAGCAGGTATTATCCTGCTTGCCATTTTAACGATCGGCAAGGGAAGCCATTACATTTTTTACAGTTCCTCCGGATGGAAAGAATATGAGAAGATCAACGAAGCCGTAACCGAAATAACAGACTATGCCGCCATACCGGACTACAGGGAAGTAAAAAATATCCTTGCCAAATATAATGTAACCCAAAAACAATATGGCGCTTTTCTTCAATACGCCATGATAGAAGAAAACCTTTCCGGCGATTGCCTGCTGGAAGTCGCCGAAGTTGCCCATGCGAAGAATCTTCCTCCTGCCTTTTCACAAGTATTCAGTCAGTTTCTCGCAACCTATACCAGCCGGGAACACTGGAATCTGAATCTGATGCTGGCGGCAGTCTGGCTTGCCATTATCATACTTATATTATCCCAAAAGGCATTCGGGCTTTTTATCCCTCTCGCCGGACTTTTCTTTAGCCGCAGCGCCCTCTGGCTCTTCCTGCTCTATGGGGGCCGGTTTCCGCCACGGGTAATGGTTCCTCTGTATTTGGGCGAGCTCCTTTTCCTGTTCTGTCTATTTTTTCAGACAGTTTCAGCGGAACAGCCTGCAGAAGAAAATCCGGCTGAAGCTCCTTATCGTAAAAGCAGAAATTTCTTTCACAGGCATTTCCCATTTCTGCTGGTTATCATGCTGCTGCCATTCGGCGCCAAAACTTTAAAAAACCAATATTTACATTTATCGAAAAAAAATACCAGCGAATCTATCTATTTTACGGGCATGCAGGATATGATTTCCTATTGCAACAATCATCCCGAAAAACACTACTTTATTGATGCCAGCACTTTGATCTATTATCGCGGCAGCGCTTTTGAAACAAAAATTTACGGTCGGCGCAACGGCGTGATCACCGGCTGCTGGTATTCAGGAGCACCGGTTTTGTATCAATATGAAAAAGATTACTTTGCCGGCTGCGACACGATCTGCCTTGTTACTTCTTCCGATATGGAAATGCAGTCCGCCATGGTGATCGACTATCTGGAAGAATGCCTTGAAACCACAGCTTATCTGGAAGATACTTTTACGGTTTCCAATGGTGGAAAATATTTGGTTTATGCATTTTCCTTATAAACTTTTTTATGATATGCGCATCTGATAAATAGATACGCGGATTGTCTTTCAGTTTTTAAATTTGTAATACTTTCTAATGACTGTAAAAGCAAACCATGCTATAATAACGGATAGGCGGGACAGATAATCTTAATAAAGCATTTATAATCCCGCCGGTTCACTAAATCAAAAAAGGAAGAGAGGTACTATTGTAATGAAGAGACATAATATTCTTCTGATCGCAGGACTTACCGCCGCGCTTTGTCTGGCCGGCTGTGGAAAACAGGATGAGGAGGTATCTACGGAAATTCAGGATATTACCGTAGAAGCGGAAGATCTTCCGGGTACTGCAGAAGAAGAATCTTCTGAGCCTGAGGAAGAGGTTATCACCGATGATGAGGAGGCTCCCGGCGAAGGATATGTGAGAAGTTCCTTAACTAATTTATGGGTAAAAGAAGAAGTTGCCAATTCGAGACCGATCGCGGTTATGATGCCCACCGACTCGGCAGCACAGCCCCAGTACGGTATCGGCAGTGCCGGCGTTTTATATGAGATCATGGAAGAAGGTAGCATCTCCCGCCAGATGGCTATTATAGAAGGATGGCAGGATATGGAAAAAATCGGTAATATCCGAAGTGTCCGCCACTACTATGTTCCGGTAGGGCTGGAATGGGATTCCATCATTGTACATTTCGGCGGCCCCTACTATGCAGACGCATGGGTTACCCGTGAAGATGTCAATAACATCACCGGTACACATACAGGCAATACCAACGTTGCTCCCGGCTCCGAGGCATTTTTCCGTTCCAATGATAAAAAAGCGCCTCACAACGCTTATACATCCGGTGAAAAACTCACCAGCGCCATTGAGAAGCAGAATTATGACAAGGATCACAGAAGCCAGTACTGGACCGCAGACCACTTTACATTCACAAATGCTTCCAACCCGAATACTCTGGAAGATTACAGCGATGCCAAAAGAGCGGTAAATATCGACTTAAGCAATGTATTCCCTGTTACACTGACTTCACTGGAATACAATGAGGAAGAAGGCGTTTATTATAAGACGCTTCACAAAAATAAACAGATCGACCAGCTTACCGGAGAGCAGCTCACTTTTGAGAATGTTATTGTACAGATGACAGACTGCAAGAAACTTGATGATAAAGATTATCAGGACTTTACTATGATCGACAGCGGAAAGTCCGGTTACTTCTGTACAAAGGGTAAGATGATCCCGATCACCTGGACCAAGACTTCCGACTATGCCCCGACCAAGTATTATGATATGGACGGCAAGGAGATCGTTCTGAATACAGGTAAAACCTACATTGCCGTAGCACAGTCTGGTACAAAACCGATCTTCGAATAAAGTTAGATTTTATCAAAATAAAAGAAATCATGACAACTAAAAAGCTGAGCAGGATTTTGCTCAGCTTTTTAATATTTTCACAATTCAGTTCTTTTATTTCTCCCCCAGCCCCAACCTGTTCATCGCCGAGAAGATCGCCCTGATCGAAGCTCGCGTAATATTGGAACTGACGCCCACACCATAAGTCACATGTCCGGTCTCACCGTCCAGCAGATGGATATAAGCCGCCGCCTGAGAATTGGAACCGCTCTGCAGTGCATGTTCCTCATAATCCAGCACCTTGATATTCACCGTAAGCTGCTCCGCCAGTCCTCGCCGCACCGCATCGATCGGTCCGTTGCCAACAGCCTCAAAGCTGTGCTCTGCGCCGTGGTCCGTATAAACCACTTTCACATGCGTATCAAATTCACTGTCGATCATATCGCTCAGATCATCCACACGCAGCTTCCGGAAATGAAGCGGCTCCTTCCTGTTCAGATACTCCTCCCGGAAGTTTTCCATTACCTGATCCGGGGAAACCTCCCCCTGCTTCTCGGATATCCTCTGAATCACATCCGCAAACTCCCTCTGCATGCCCTTCGGCAGTTTAAATCCGAAATAGGTATCCATCACAAACGCCACACCGCCCTTGCCGGACTGGGAATTGATGCGCACAATAGGCTCATACTCACGGCCGATATCCGCAGGATCGATCGGCAGATAAGGCACCTGCCATATCTCGCTTCCCCTGTCCTTCATCGCTTTTACACCTTTATTGATCGCATCCTGATGGGAACCCGAAAAAGCGGTAAACACCAGTTTTCCCGCATAAGGATGTCTGGGATGGATCGGGATCTTACAGCAGCGTTCATAGAGTTCTATGATCTCATTGATATGTTCGATCTCCAGTTTCGGATCGATCCCCTGGGAGAACATATTATAAGCAATATTCATGATATCCACGTTACCGGTACGCTCTCCGTTGCCGAACAGTGTGCCTTCCACACGTTCCGCCCCTGCCAGCATAGCCAGTTCGGCGCTTGCCACGCCGGTGCCCCTGTCATTGTGGGGATGCACGCTGAGAATAATACTCTCTCTGTTTTTAAAATGTGTATTCATCCATTCGATCCGGTCCGCAAAGACATTAGGCGTCGTCATTTCCACAGTGGAGGGCAGGTTTATGATCATCGGGTTTTCTCTGGTCGCTCCCCAGGTTTCCTGTACCGCCGTACAGATCTCCAGCGCAAAGTCCAGTTCCGTCCCCGTAAAACTCTCCGGAGAATATTCCAGCACGATCTTACCTGGAAACTTTTCTGCCCGTTCCTTTACCATTTTCGTACCGTTCACAGCGATCTCTATGATCTGCTCCCTGCTCATGCCGAACACCACATCGCGCTGCAGGGTGGATGTCGAATTATAAATATGGACCACCGCCTGTTTACACCCCTGAATAGACTCAAAAGTACGGTCGATCAACTCCTCACGGCACTGTGTCAAAACCTGTACCAGTACATCATCCGGTATCAGTTTCCGGTCTACAAGCTGTCTTAAAAAATCATACTCAATCTGGCTCGCCGCCGGAAAGCCGATCTCAATTTCCTTAAAGCCCATTTTCACCAGATACAGAAACATCTCGATCTTTTCCGATACGATCATCGGATCGATCAACGCCTGATTGCCGTCCCGCAGATCCACCGAGCACCAGATCGGCGCCTTCTCGATCTCAAGATCAGGCCACCTTCTTTCCGGATAATCCACCACCGGATTTTTTTGATAACGCTTGTAATTTAACATCTTTTTCCCTCCATTTCAGTTTTGCGTAAATCCTTCCGTACTAATACCCAAAACAATACACTGCTGATTTTCCGCCGGCACCGTTGATCATCTTGTGTATCGTATCAGAAGTATACTTTTTGACAATTCCACAAAAAAGCCCATGTAAGAGATACACGGGCTTAAATCTACTGTTATATCATGACTTTGTTACTCTCCCAGACCGCTTTCAATGGCTCCGACCAACGCTTTCAACGCCTCTTCCTCATCCTCGCCCTCACAGGTCATAACAATTTCATCACCACATTTTACACATGCTCCAAGCACACTAAGTACACTTTTTGCATTTGCCGTATTCTCACGAAATGTAAAAGTTATCAATGATTTAAACTGCATTGCTTCCTTACATAGGATGCCTGCCGGTCTTAGATGCAGCCCTGTCGGGTTTTTAATCATTACCTTCTGGCTTACCATATGACTTACCTCCCAAATATATTTATGCTGTAAAGGCCATCCTTCTCCATGCCCTTTGCAGTATATGTCTCTTCGTCTTTTCAATCCCCTCTGATTATACCATCAATCGCTCATTCTAACAAGCCAAAATGTATATATATTCACCAACTCATAATTTTCAAGTTACTATTCAGGGCTTGGAAGCCGTTCATAGTAACGGTTCGGGGCGATATCGAAAGTTTTGCTGCGGGGGAATCGCCCCGGACTTGAATCATATTCTTACGGAACACGCAGTAAATGCACATTCCCGCCCCGTAAAAAGTAACATTTTTAATCAGTATACCGACCTGCAGCATCCGCACCGGCACAGATCAGAACATGATATCCTGTATCAGGTTCGCCAGTTTGGCCGCCTCTTTACTGATCTGCTCCTGATCCTTCCCCTCGATCATAACGCGCACAAGGGGTTCCGTTCCGCTGGGCCTGATCAGCACCCTTCCTTCCCCGGCAAACTTCTCCTCCAGTTTCTCGATCGCGGAAGAAATCTCCGGATACTCCATATAGTGCTCTTTTTTATGGTTTGCCACCTTTGCGTTTACCAGGGCCTGCGGCAGTACCTGCATAACGGACGCCAGTTCCGAGAGCGGCTTTCCCGTCTCTACGATAACCTGCAGCAGATGCAGTGCGCTGAGCAGTCCGTCGCCTGTTGTATTTTCATCCAGAAAGATAATGTGTCCCGACTGCTCTCCGCCCAGACTGGCGCCGATCTCCCTCATCCGCTCCAGCACATATCTGTCCCCGACCTTTGTGGCTTCCATATGAATCCCCTTTTCCTTTGCCATCAGGGTAAATCCGAGATTGGACATTACCGTCACCACGATCGTATCCTTTTTCAGTTTTCCCTGTTCCTTCATATGGTTGCCGATGATCGCCATAATCTCATCGCCTTCCACGATCTTTCCGTTTTCATCCACTGCCAGCATTCTGTCCGCATCTCCGTCGAACGCCAGACCAAGATTTGCCTTTTCGTAGACAACCCGGGCCTTTAGTTCTCCCATGTGGGTAGAACCGCAGTTGGCATTGATATTGGTGCCATCCGGCATATTATGAATCGGAACCACATTCGCTCCCAGTTCCCTGAGTGCCTCCACCGATGTGTAAAAAGCCGCGCCCTCCGCACAGTCCACAACGATCTTCATTCCTGTCAGATCTACCCCCACGGACTGTATTGCATGGTTGATATATTCCTCTCTTGCATCCGTGCGGTATTTTATCTTTCCCACACCGGGGCCTATCGGAAATTTAATGCCTGCCATACCTCCCCTGATCACTGCTTCTATTTCATCCTCCAGTTCGTCAGGCAGTTTATATCCGTGTCCGTTAAAAAACTTAATGCCGTTAAACTCCACCGGATTGTGGGATGCTGAGATCACAACGCCTGCGTCTACCTTATATTTTCTTGTCAGATATGCTACTGCCGGTGTCGGGATCACGCCTACATAAATACAGTTTGCCCCTACCGAGCAGGCCCCTGCCATCAACGCATTGGCAAGCATATCGCCGGAAATTCTCGTATCGCAGCCTACCATGATCGTCGGCTTATGTTCCGTCTCTTTTGTCAGGACATAAGCTCCCGCCTGCCCCAGCTGCATTGCGAGGAGCGGCGTCAGTTCTTCATTTGCCACACCTCTTACTCCGTCTGTTCCAAATAGTCTTCCCATCGATTTTGCCGCCTTTCCTTCTTTTTCAAAAGTATTCATAAATCAGGCTTTCACCTTACTGTATGCTCTTTTCATACTCTATTCTTCCGTATCTTCCTCTGTTACTTCCGAAACTGTCATAGATACCGTAACGGGTCTGTCAATCTCCGTATACTCCGGATTATTGAACTGCAGGGCCACCAGATACCTTCCCGGCACCACTTCTCTTATTCCCTGCTCGCGAGCCCACTCAGCCACATCTACCGCCGCCTCCAGATTTTCTTCCGTAAGGCCGCTCATCACAGAACGGATTCCCGTAACGGACACCGGATACTCTTCCTCCAGTCCTTCCAGTTCACATTTGAGCCCTTCCGGTACATTGAGAAGTTTTACATTCTTCGCCTGAAGAGTGTACTCCACCGTTGTCTCCCTTTCCACTCCTACCGTCACATTGACCGGCATAGTGCTGCTCTTATCCGCCATCTGTATATTTTCCGGCAGATAATCACAAATATCAATCTCCGCCGTCATATCTTCACTGATCCCCGATACGTCGATCGCTTCCGCCGGGATCACGATCTCATTTACGGCATTCAACGCGGCACGTTTGCCTGCGATCCACACCGTCTGCACATCGCTTGTCACAGCGCCGGTCAATCCGTAACCATCCGCCGGCTCACCCTCAACCTCAAAGCGTAACGGCACTTCCTTTGTGGAGAGAATCTCGATCGTGATCATAACGCTCTCCGGATTTTTTGTCAGCGTGCTTCCTTCTACTTCATTTCCTTCCTCATCATAAAGGCGTACCGGTACACTGGTCGTAATATCGCTGGTAAATTCGGACAATGTACTCATATCGATATTGATCCCTGCCGAAACCACCCTGTTTACAGCAGACTCCGGTCCTGACACCCTGACAAGATTCTGATCCGTCGTCACATTTCCGACTACATAGCCCTCCGGCGCATTCCCTGTCACATTGGTTTTCAGCACCAGCTGCACATTCTTTTTGTTTTCAATACTTACCCGCACGCTGTCTGTACTGCCGCGGATATCGCCGATCTGATTCCCCACCTTCGGCACGGAGAACTCCACCTGCAATGTATTTAAGCTGTTCAGCGTATTCATATCGGCCGTTGCCACGATATCCGATTTGCTTATATTTTCTCCCACAGAACGCGGCGCATAGATCGTCACTCTCGGAATGATATCCGTATCGTCCAGCACTTCATAGATCATGCCCTGATTTGTGATCACCTCTGCATTTTTTATTGTCACCGGAACATCAAGATAAGTCCAGCGGACCACCGGGTCATCAATATTTACGACCAGCAGCCAGAGCGTCACTGCGAGCAGGAAAGAAATGATCTTAAGCCCGAGATTCCTGGTCAGTCTTCTGGACCATTTCACTTTTTCTTTCTTATCCATTCTTTACCCTTCCTTTCCAGATAATGCGCTTCTTCTCTTCCACCACTTTATCCTGAATCTCAGAAAGGTATTCCCGCAGTTCATCCGCACTTAAACCTCTGTGAAGCCTTCCGCCGTAAGCTACACTGATCTTTCCTGTCTCCTCCGAAACAATGACCGTCATGGAATCCGTCGCCTCCGAAATACCCACGCCGGCCCTGTGCCTGGTTCCCAATTCCTTGCTCAGCAGCATATTATCGGAAAGGGGCAGGTAACAGGTCGCCGATACGATCCTGTCTCCGCGCACAATAACAGCACCGTCATGCAACGGTGTATTATGCTCAAAAATATTGATCAGAAGCTGATTTGACACCAGTCCGTCCACATCGATCCCTGTCTTTTCATAATCCGTGAGCGGCTGTTTATGTTCCACTACGATCAATGCACCTGTTTTCACCTTTCCCATCTCCACACAGGCCTTCACGATCTCGTTGATCGTTCTGTCCGAAAACCTGGCATTGACAGGCGGCTTCAGCATATCCAATGAAAACAGGCTGGCTATGATATTTTTCTGTCCCAGATTTTCCAGTGCTTTCCGAAGTTCCGGCTGCAGGATAACCACCATCGCAATAACAGCAAGAGAGATCAGCCTCTCCGCCATCCAGAGAATCGTGGTCATCTTTGTAAAAAATGCGACCAAAAGAAAAGCACAGATCACCAGCACTCCCCGGAGGAGCGCCCATGCCCTGGTCTCTTTCACCCAGACAAGAACCGCATATATCATAAAAGTTATGATAATGACCTCAATAATATCCGTCTTGGTTACCGCATTAAAAGAGGGTATATAAAGATTTTCCATATATCTGCTAAATGTAGCTGATAATTCTTGCATTGCCTTGTTCTTCCCTTCCTGCTTTTCCTTCATTAAGATGCATATCAGGGGAAGAAAGTTTGAAAGCAGCTTTTAGTGGCTCTTTTTCTTTTTCCTCTGGGCATTGATCTTCTTTACCGTCTTTTCCGGTCTGGAAAGTATCACTTTCGGAACCGCTTTTACATAATAATAATATTCATCATCCTCAAACTGAACATTCTCCGCCCTGCTGTAATCCATCTGGAACATCAGAAATTCCACAACCATGGCTATTCCGGCACTGACAAGGCTCCCCAATATAATGCCTATCGTCGATACCTCCGCATCCATCAGAAGCGCTCCCAAAAGCAATACCACCATCTGCGCTATAGTGCCCGCTATAATGGCTATCGTCCAGCTGTGATCTATGGAAAGCCTTCGGATCAGATAAACAATGATCACCGTCAGTGCAAACGCTATCATCACTACAACCATGGTCTTATTCTTCAGAAAACCGTCCACCACATACCTGAAACGCCCTGACATATCTTCCGCTTCCAACGCGCTTAATCCTGATACGTTCCCTGCCACATAGCTTACCATATAATAAACGACAACGCCGCAGGCCACCGCTACCGCCGACACCGGTGTTGCCAGAAGGCCTGCACAAACGGGAACCACGTACGGTATTTTCAAATAAAAACACATCGGTAGAAGAAGCACGACCACCGCATCTTTCGGTGCGAACCTGAAATATACCAGTGCCAGGATCAAAAACAATATCAGCGCCACCAGCGCGCATTCCATCGATAATGCATACATATGCAGTATGATAAAGGCAGCTGAACATATGATAATAAAATTAAGCGGTAAAAAGGAACACATTAATGCTGCCACAAGCACGATAGACATACTGTTGATCCTTTCCATATAACCGGTATAGGAATTGATCATAACAAATGCGGCCAGGGCAAGCAGAAATTTCCCCAACGGTTTTAAATATACTTCATTTCTTCCGACAAAAGTCTTCAGAGTTTCTTTTGCTAATAATAACTGCGTCATTAAATATCCTTTCAAGCCTCTTCATGATACATGGCATTTAAGGCTTTCAATCCACCATAATATTTTTTCAGATTTTTCTGCGCTTTCGCATAACGGTATGCGTACACCATATAAGTGATCAGCGCATATCCTATCACAAGCACCAGATAGCGCGTCAGCAGCAGTTTCGCATACTCTATCCAGTCCGTCTCGTAGATGCTCTTCAGAAAATCCTCCAAATTATAAAAAACATAACCCGCGTAAAAAATACCTGCCGCTATCGTTATATAAATAACGCTCTTCAACATCTGCAGGCCGATATAATCACCTCTGAAATAATTTGCTGTGGCAATATCCTTTTTTCCTTCATTATCCTCATATGCCTGCAGCCTGCTCATCAGGATGACCCGCTCCTCATGGATCATATGCCTTACCTCCTTCTTTCTACACCGGTATAATGCTATTGAAGGAAACGCATCTTCGGATTATCTTTCGGGTCTTTTTTCGTTTTGATCTCTTTTTTCTGCTTCGGCAGCACACTGCTTAAATTATTTGTCATATCGGCCTTGCATTTATCGCAAAATCTTCCTGTCGAAATATTTTTCCCGCATTTTTCACAGGTAATTCCCGTTACACCGCCGTCGCTGCTGAACTCCAGACGTTCCTCACGCACCCACTGGCGCACCTGCTGTGAATCCACCTCGCAGTTTTCTGACACATCATGAATCGTAGCGCCTTTATTATCCTGTACATATTTTTTTACTTCCTGAAATTTTTTCTCCAGTGCATCTTTACATGCCGGACAAACCGGTGCTCCGGATACATAATTGAATAATTTTCCGCACTTTTTACAATTTCTGACGTTCATTACACTCTGCCTCCTGTTTCAGTTCCGCGCCTATAAAAGTTCTTTTCCTATAGCTGCGGTAATAAAATATACTTTCTTTACCCCTGCACATTTCAAAGCGGCTGCACAGGCGTCCACTGTACTTCCGGTTGTATAAATATCGTCAATTATGATAACTGTCTTTAATTTTACATCATTTCTATCTATTTTAAAAGCCCTTTTCAAATTATTTTGGCGCTCTCTGTCCCCGAGGAGCTTTTGCGGCAATGTTTTTCTCACTCTCCTGATCAGACGTCCTTCCACAGGAATCCCCATTTTTCCGCCTATGACTTTGGCAAGCACCTCCGCCTGATTATAACCGCGCTCCCGCCTTCTGGTATAATGGACAGGGACCGGCACCAGTGCATCCGGCTTCCATGCCCGGATAAATCTTCCAAGCTTCTTTACGATCTCCTCCCCGTAATAACGGGCATACTCCCTCCGCCCCGCATATTTGAACCGATACATTGACTTTGCAACGGACTCATAGGTAAACAGCCCCATCCCTCTGTCAAACTGATGCATGATGATCCGGCATCCCCTGCAGTACTCCTCCCGTTCATCCTCCACATGCTTACCGCACTTTTGACATCTCGCCCCGCTTACCGCTACAAATACATTCCTGCACGCCGGACAGATCAGTTCCGGGAACGGTGCCGCCTCATCGCACACCGGACATCTGGCGGGAAATACGAGATCAAGACCCCCTTCCCGGATTTTTTCCGTCCTTTTCCAAAATTTATTTATCTTTTCCATACATGCCTTTCCCCCTCCGGGCAAGGCTCAGATTATTTTTATCTCCGATCGAAAACCTGCGGTTTTGCATCCCCGGCATCTACGATCTCCCGAATTCTCTGATCAAGAGAAGTATACCTGCCGTTTTCCCCCGTATTATCGATCATCTCCTGCAGCATCCGTGATGAACCGAGTATCGTAACGCAATGCTTCGCCCTCGTAACCGCCGTATACAAAAGATTTCTGTTAAATAACAGCCTGGGGCCGGAAAGTATCGGCATCACCACCGCCGGATATTCCGATCCCTGCGATTTATGTATTGTCACCGCATAGGCGAGTTCCAGTTCGTCCAAGCCCGTAAACGGATAAGTCACTCTCCTGCATTCGTCAAATTCCACCACCAGCGTAGAGGAAAAGTCATTGATCTCCCGGATGACCCCCACATCTCCGTTAAAAATACCAACACCTTCGTCTATCACAATGTTGTACTTCGATACAACCTCCCACTCCAGCTGATAATTATTTTTGATCTGCATGACCTTATCGCCCTCCCGGAACAGGTCCTCCTCCCCCACGCTGTGCTCCTTTTTATCCGCTCCGGGCGGATTCAGGTACCGCTGCAGGATCCGGTTCAGCGCCTCCACTCCCAGACTCCCTTTTTTCATCGGCGTCAGCACCTGGATATCCAGCGGAGATGCCTGCACATAGCGCGGCAGCATATCCTGCACCAACTGTACAAGATGCTTATATATGACATTGACGTCATTTCTTTCCAGAAAGAAAAAATCCCTGCTTTTATTATCCAGCGGAATACTTTTTCCCTCGTTGATCAGATGGGCGTTGATAATGATGTCGCTTTCTCCCGCCTGGCGGAATATCTTTTTCAGTATCACAGCCGGAAAAGCACAGCTTTTTATCAGGTCATGAAGTACCTGCCCCGGACCCACGCTGGGGAGCTGATCCATATCCCCCACCAGAACCAGCCTTGTCCCCTGCATCACCGCCTTTAACAGTGATTGCAACAGAAACAGATCCACCATGGACATCTCATCCACGATGATCACATCCGCCTCCAGGGGATTATCCGCATTTTTCTCAAATTTTGCGCTTTGTCCGGCGCTGTTATCCGAAATGCCCCCGTTCAGCTCCAACAGCCGGTGAATGGTTTTCGCTTCATAGCCGGTGGCCTCTGTCATCCGTTTTGCCGCCCTTCCTGTAGGAGCCGCCAGCAGGATATCCATCCCCTCCTGCTCAAAATATCGTATCATCGTATTGATCGTTGTGGTCTTTCCTGTCCCCGGCCCGCCGGACAAGATCAGGACACCATGCCTGAGGCTTTCCATCACCGCCTGGCGCTGCAGTTCATCCAGTTCTATTTTTTGCTCCCGCTCCAGTTCCCGGATCTTATTCAGCCAAAGCCGCTCCCGGGAGGGCACAGCCTCCCCTTCCTCCTCCATCGCCTGATTCAGATCAATCAGCATTCTGGCGCAGTTCATCTCCGCATAGTAAAACAGGGAGGCATATACCCGTCTTCCACCCTCCTCCCTTTTCAGCACTATTTTTTTCTCCATCGCCAGATTTTCCAGCTGCCCCTCCAGCACTTCCTTCTCTATCTGCAAAAGTCCCGCCGCCTGTGCCAGAAGCTTTTCCTCCGGCAGATAGGAATGCCCTTCTCCCGCCGCCCTCTGCAGCGTATAAAACAGACCGCTTCTGATCCTGTATTCCGAATCCACACGGATACCCGCCCTCGCCGCGATCTCGTCCGCTTTTTTAAAACCGACGCCGCTGATATCCTCCGCAAGTTTATATGGGTTTTCCCGCAAAACGCCGTAAAGCCCCATCCCGTAGGTTTCATAGACCTTTGCCGCCAGGGCGCCGGAAATGCCGAGTTTCTGCAGAAAGACCATCGCATCCCGCAGATCCCTTTTCTCTTCCATCTGCATCCCGATCTCCCGGGCGATCCTCTCCGATATCCCCTTTATCTCCGCGAGACGTTCCGGTTCCTGTTCCATGATCCGAAATGTATCCGCTCCGAACTTTTTCACAATGCGGGATGCCAGTGCCGCTCCCACCCCCCTGATCGCTCCCGAACCCAGATAACGTTCTATGCTGACAACATCCTCCGGCTGCGCCATGCGGAAAGACTCCGCCTTAAACTGCCTGCCGTAAAGCGCATGTTCCGTGAAATCCCCGTATACTTCAAGGCTCTCCCCCTCATCCGCTCCTCTGAACATGCCCACACAGGTAACTTCCTCCCCGTCCGTCATCAGGGAAAGTACGGTATAACCGTTTGCTTCATTTCGATATATAATATGCTCAATATAGCCTTTTATCGTTTCCAAATCTTCCTTCATTCCGACCGTCCGATGATAACAGTCATTTATTTTCTATATACTCTTATATACTCCAGATCTGTCACGGAAGAAGCGTTATATTCCGTATTCAGCCATTTCATGATGAACTCCTCCTCATCATACATCACTTCTCCGTAACAGCTTTCCACAAATACCACATCCGGATAACGCTCCGGATGCATCTCCCAGTAATCCAGAATCATCTCATCATAAACCGGCGTACTGATCGTATTCGGCGCGCTGACCACCACGTCTCCAAACATATAATAGAAACTGCTCGGCCCCACATACAGCAGCGCCTCTCCGTCCTGCACCAGGTCCGCCCATTCCCCGGCTATCGTATTATAGCGATGCCCCGTCATATAATTTGTCAAAATCCCGATCCCCGGGCCGCTCTTCTGGATATTTCTCACTTCAAAAAGCGTTGTATGCAGTTCTCCTCCCTGCGAGGTAACCCATATCCGTCCAAAAGACAGAGTAACCACCCACAGCCCCATCACAAAAAGCGCCGGCTTTTCCCAGAACTCCTTCTCCTTTGTTTTTTGAAAGATACCTTTTCCCCGCCTGTACAGCATTCCCGCACCAGCAACGGCTCCCAGACTGAGGTATCCCACCAGTTCTGTAAACATAAAATTCGATAACAGGATAGCCGCAGCAAATCCTGTTATCGAAAAGATAACAAGGTAAAACAGCAGCCTGTTCGTTCTGTCTTTTTCAGACACCGAAAACAGAACAATTGATAACACACAAAGAAAGAACAATTCCGTCTGAGGCTGATTCACAAATTCATCCCGGAACAGCCAGATGCCTGTCTGCCAGACAAATGCCGCCGCGAGTGCCGCAAGGCAGGCAGCCGTTCTCATCTGCCCTTTATCCATTTCTTTTGTGATTCTCTTTCTCAGGCAAAATATCCCCGCATAGGCAGCTCCATAACAAATACCGCTGCGCAAAACGTAGATAAATATATGCAGACAGATCTCTCCGACTTCAGACAGCGGTCCCTCTGCATGCGCACCGTCACTGAATACATAAGAAATTCCCTGCATTATCTGCTCCGGTGTCATGTAGCTGAAAAGATACCCTATAAACAGCCCTCCAAGCAGCAGGCACGGAACAGTCAGCGCCAATACAGCCCTCAGCCGCCTTTCTCCCAAATTACAGCACAATAATATGATCATGACCGGATACAGAAGAACCATAGAGGGATATGCCAGCACTGCCCCGGACAGAAAGACGCCGGAAAGCGCCAAAATACTGAATTCTTTTTTCCCCGCCCCGCTTTCCTTCTGTTCACCTGAGGCCTGGTACATAAACAGGATAAAACATAATACACTGCAAGTCATAAACCAGTTCTGTAAATTGGAATATTCCGGTGCAATAACGCCTTTCGGAAAGCAGAGCGCATAAACACAGCTTCCCAAAAAAGCAAAATCCCCCATCTCCTGCGGTAAAATATACTTCAGCACCCGGTACAATAAATACGCTGTCAAAAACTGAAAAATAATACCCCAGATATGCATATACAATACAATTCCCGTATCAGAACCGCCGCTGAAAACCCGGAACAATTTTATCAAAACCGCGCCGAATATAGCAGAAGTCTGATGAGGTTCCCAGAGATCCAGAAGTATCCTGTCGCCTCCGGCGAGGCGCCACGCCAGTTCAATGCCATACCCCTCATCTGTATTGCTTCCCACAAAAATCAATTTAACTGCTGTCAGCAGCACTATCAGCAACAGCAATAGTCTGTATTTCTTTTTCATTTCACAGACGTTTCCTTTCTCCCGCCTGCAGGCAATCTGTCCAGATATTCCCTGCTGCCCAGATCCCCGCCGCAATATAAAGCAAAATATATACCCCGTGCGGCAATACCGGCAGTTCATACAAAAATTCTCCCCAGTCCAGAATGACCGCCGTCTCCAGAAGCACCCACACCGGAATCCACCTCTTATCACAAAAGCCCAGAAGCAGGATAAGAACCAGAAGCGGATAAAGCATCCAGGTTCCCATATCTTCCCAGAAATACAACAACCTGCCGATACACTGAAAAATACTGTAACCGCTGATCAGCCCGGACATACTGCCTGCCAGCATCACTGCCGAACAGATATTCCCGAAACGCCCCTGTCTGGCTTTCTCTTCCTTCCGTTTTTCTTTTCCGGCCACAGCAAGCAGACAAAGCCCCAGCACCAATGACAGTATCACCGCATAGTGCCTGAACAGCCCGCAGGCGATACCTGCAAGAACTCCCGCCGGTATTTCTTTTCTCCGCACATACAAGAGATATGCGCCGGCGAGAAGCCCCACCGAAATACTGTCCAGATGTGCCCAGAAAGGAGAATTCAGCAATACCATCGGCAGAAAAAGCATTGCGCCGTAAACAGCCAGCGCGGAGAGTTTTTCATCCGCCTCTCTCCCTTTTATATTCCCCTTTGAGCCCTCTGTGTTTTTCCTTCTTTTATGATCATAAATGCAAACCGCCGTCATCGCCGCCGCAAAAAGATCCGCCGAGATACAAAGTAGTTTTACCAGAAAAAATAAGGTCTTCTCCGGCAGAAAAGTACTGTTGATACCGCTCAGGACACGCATGAGCAGCATATACAACGGTGTATGACAGTTTCCCTCTATCTCGATCAGATTCGGCAGATAATCTGCGCTGATGCATTCGATCATGGGCTTTCTGACCGCAACCGCCAATACTGTCAGTACCACGGTCCCGATCCATAATATATATTTATTAATAAAATTCATTATACTGTTTTCTACTGAAGATACCCCTTTCCCCAAAGCGGGCACCCGTGTTTCCCTGTCCGCCCCTTTTTCCGCTCCCGCATCCCAGTTCCTTATCATCTGCCATGTAAAAAAGCCAAGCGAAAGCAGATAGGCCGCCGCAATCCATTGATCCGATATAATATCCTGTCCAAAAGTCACCTGCAGGTAAGCAATAAAACTCCCCAGCCCGATGACCACGGCCATCCACCATGACTTCCGGTTCAGAAAGGCGTAAATGACAGCCAGTACCTCCACCAGCATCCCGTAACGCTCATGCATACAGGGCAGGAAACACATCATAAAAAATGTGCTCCATACCGCAAATTCCATCCACTGCCTCTCTGAAATTTCCGTTTTTTTCCTGATCACAGCCACAGCAAAAATGCCAAGCCCCGCCAGAATACTGAGAATCGCCACATTGGAGAAAATATAATAAGGCGCCTCCCGGAACAATGCCCAGAAGTTCGGATAAAACACATACATATAAGGATAGCGCCCAAGCTGCCTCGTATAAACCGAAAAAGGAATAAATACAGAATAACCGCCCAAAATGGCAGGAATGCAGAGCACCTCCATCATCACTGCCGCGAGCAGAAAATATCCCCCGGAAAAGCTTCTTTTTTTCCACCAGAAGATCAACAGGACAGGCAGGATCAGTACGGCCTGCAGTTTGAAAGAAAAAGCACAACCGAGCAGGATCATTGCCGCCCCGTAACGCTTTTTTAAAAGAGCAAAGATCATATAGAGCAAAAACGCCACATAAATAAAATCACACTGCCCCCACCAGGCACCGTTCAAAATTGCCGAAGGATAAAACAGCACTGCCGCACAGGACATCGTAAACCACAGCTCTTTCCTTCCTTCTTCCGCAAAATGAGCCGCAATCAGTCCCGCCCCGGCTGCTCCGATATATTCAAACAAAACGGAAAACAGTTTTACCTTGACGATCGTTCTTCCCGGCAGATAATTCAGCAGCCACAAAACAGTGATATAAGGCAAATTATAATCCCCGTCATAAGCCATCAGGATCTTCGGTCCCTGCCCCGTTTTCATCGCCGCAGACCAGGGGATCAGACAGGTTTCAAAATCCGCCGTAATATGCTCGATCCCCGCCCACCGGACACCAAACGCCGCCGCCCCCGCAAGCAGAAGGATCAGTATATAAATATATCTCCTGTTTTCCTGTTTTTGTATCACCACTCTATCACTTTTCCTCACTACTCAGACAGCCGGGCATCCAAATACCCGGCTGTTATATGTTACCATTCACAATATTACCACTTATTGCCCGCATCGCCCTTCTTAAACCGGGCCGGCATATCCGGAAAATCTCCTTCCGCAGCCCGATATACCACCGCCTTATTCCGGCAGTTCCGATACATCGATCGTGTTACGCTTCATAGATTCATAAAGCTGCTGGGCAAGTCCCAGCCCCGACTCTTCGGTTATCTTCTCCGCAAACTTCTGCACAATGCTGTCCTTCATAAAATCCTTACTCGTAGACATTGCATTGGAAGTACTCTCTCCCATTCCGAACAGATCCACCGTTTTGAATACTTCTTTTAATGCCATCTCCACAAAGTATTCCTCGAACTGTTTACAGGCATCCATCAGCTCTTCATCGGTGGCATTTTTGTAATCTGTATTTTTGATCTGATCCATTTTTGCCGTTGCCGTCGAAGAATTTGACAGATAACTCTGATAATCTGTATTTAAACTGCTGATATCCATAACTAATCACCCTTCATTTACTGTCTGAGCTGGTTCGCCTGCTGCATCATCTGATCCGATGCAGTGATCGCTTTGGAATTTAATTCATAAGCCCTCTGCGCCACGATCAGATTTACCATCTCATCTACCACCTGCACATTGGAGTTTTCCAGACGCCCCTGAAGGAACCGGCTTTTCTTCACCTGATTATTGGTTGCTTCATTGATCGCCGGGCCGCTGGCATCGGATACGGCGTAAAGGCTGTCTCCCTCCTTTGTCAGTCCCGTCGGATTATTAAACTGCCATGCACCGATAGACACACCGATCGGCGTCGGATTACCATTTGCGTTCGGATAACAGATCTCACCATCCTGACTCAGCGTGATCCGGCTCGTAATATAGTTGCTTCCCAGTTCAATCACCTGCCCTCTGGAATTCAGCACTTTCATACCTTCCGAATTCGTAAGCGTCACACCGCCGCCGCTGTTGATCGCCCAGATAAAGCTGCCGTTTCTCGTATAATAGGTTTCTCCGTCCTCACCTCTTACGGCAAAGAACCCTTCTCCCTCGATCGCAAAATCCGAATCACTGCTGGATTCCAACAAATTCCCCTGTACAAACCGGCTGGTGATCGCCGCGTTTCTCACACCAAGACCAACCTGCGCGCCGGTAGGCTTTGTCTCACCGTTGCCGGAAGTTGTTTCCGACTGGATCTCCTGATATAACAGAGTCTTAAACTGATTTACCTGAGTTTTATAACCCGTAGTATTTACGTTTGCCAGATTGTTGGCAATCGTATCAACATTTGTCTGTTGGGCGATCATGCCGGTCGCTGCAGACCATAAGCTTCGTACCATTGTGTTATCCTCCTGCATTTATAAAAAGCAGCAATTTTATGTTCTGATTCCTGTTTACGTATATATATCGGCTTACTTTCCCCGATCCTTAACCTTCTTTTATAATTTTCCGATCTGATTTGCCGCAATCTGCAGTGTATCATTGTGCGCCTGAATAACCTTCTGATTTGTTTCATAGGCCCTGGTCGTCGCGATCATCTGCACCATCTCATAGACAGTCTGCACGTTTGCGGCTTCCAGATAACCCTGATAAGTCTGGGCGGACGCCTCCCTCTGTGTCGCTCCATCCAACGGCCGGTACAGGTTTTCCCCGAATTTCTCCAGATAATCGTAATTTTCAAAATCCGTGATCTGCATCTGCGCCCGCAGTGTGCCGTCCTGATAAATACGACCGCCGCGGTCGATCTTTGTTTCGCCCGCCGTAGTGGAAAGCCGTATATGCTGCCCGTTTGTCCCAACCACAAAGTCGCCGTCCTGTGTGACAAGATAGCCTTCCTTTGTCATATTGAAATTGCCGTCCCGCGTATAGAGTGTAAAACTCTCTCCCGCCTTATTGGTAAAATCAATCGTGAAAAACCCTTCTCCCGCCAACGCCACATCAAACGTATTATCCGTGACTTTCATTGGTCCCTGCGTATAATCGGTGTATACCTCACCGATCTTGACGCCCATGTTCATATTGCCAAGTCTGTGGGCATCCGGGCCCGGTGTTGTGGAATCCTTGATCCGGTAAGCCAGAAGGCTGTCAAAAGACTGACTTGTCACACCTTCCTTCTTAAATCCTGTTGTATCGGAATTTGCCAGATTATTCGTCAGGATATCCATCCTTCTCTGCTCGTTCCGCATCCCCGTATACGCCGTATATAATCCCTTTACCATATTGCCATGCCTTTCTATCCTATCTTGTTGGTCTCTATCCTGCTGCTTTCAGCCCTGACCTTACTGTCTGCATAAACCGGTCGTTTCCCGGCTTATCCGTATTACTCAGTCTTCCCTGTATCCGGCCAAAAACTCCACATACCGTCCTGTACCGATCGCCACCGCCGTCATGGGATCCTCCGCCGTCATGGTATTAATGCCGGTTTTGTCCGAAATCAGTTCTTCCAGTCCTCTTAAAAGGCTGCCGCCCCCTGTCAGCACAATACCGCGGTCCGCAATATCCGCCGCCAGTTCGGGAGGCGTTTTCTCCAATACGCTGTGGATTGCTTCCACGATCTGGGAAGTGGTTTCTTTCAATGCCTCCTCCGTTTCCTCCGACGAAACACGGATCGTATTAGGCAGGCCGGATACAAGATTTCGCCCGCGCACATCCATAAAATCCGGTTCCGGTCTCGGGAAAGCGGAACCAATACGAATCTTGATATCCTCCGCCGTCCTTTCACCGATCAGAAGATTATGCTTCTTCCTCATATACCGGACGATCGCCTCATCAAAATCATCCCCCGCAATCTTAATGGATGCGCTGACTACCGTTCCTCCGAGAGAAATTACCGCCACATCCGAAGTACCGCCTCCGATATCCACGATCATATTGCCGCAGGGTTTTGAAATATCGATCCCGGCTCCGATCGCT
>Ga0137308_100916_pt1 | contig 36816 bp, 36 predicted proteins | sample Inofrocosms_June_FD_97181 | JGI IMG/M metagenome (GOLD analysis project Ga0137308, IMG submission 97181) | Mouse cecal microbial communities from Vienna, Austria - N-Acetylneuraminic and N-Acetylglucosamine D2O microcosms_June | ecosystem: Host-associated > Mammals > Digestive system > Large...
CTTAGCTCAGCTGGGAGAGCATCTGCCTTACAAGCAGAGGGTCATAGGTTCGAGCCCTATAGGTCCCATTGATAGTCAATATATGCCGATGTGGCTCAATTGGCAGAGCAGCTGATTTGTAATCAGCAGGTTATCGGTTCGAGTCCGATCATCGGCTTCACAATTTCATATTGTGTTATGGGCAGATTCCCGAGTGGCTAAAGGGAGCAGACTGTAAATCTGCCGGCGTCGCCTTCGGTGGTTCGAATCCACCTCTGCCCATTCAGTATTTAGTAATACTACAATTAAATATAGCGCGGGGTGGAGCAGTCTGGTAGCTCGTCGGGCTCATAACCCGAAGGTCATAGGTTCAAATCCTGTCCCCGCAACTTATGCCCAGTTAGCTCAGTTGGTAGAGCAGAGGACTGAAAATCCTCGTGTCTCTGGTTCGATTCCGGAACTGGGCATTTATATTCAGCTAATTGAATAAATGGGATACTAGCTCAGTTGGTAGAGCACTTGACTTTTAATCAAGTTGTCGGGGGTTCGAATCCCCCGTGTCTCATTAAACCTTATAAATACTATTTCTTAGTATTTATAAGGTTTTTTTGTTTATATTTATTTTTATAGATAAAAGTACTTGACATAACTGTATATGTACTGTATATATTATTATATACAGTACATATACAGTTAACGTTTACACATAAATCAAGGAGAATGCTATGATTAAGTTTGAGAAAGTCAGTAAGCAAATAGGCAGCTTTGCTTTGCAGGATATTTCTTTTACACTGCCAGGCGGGTATCTTATGGGGTTAATTGGGGAAAACGGAGCGGGAAAAACGAGCCTGCTGCATCTGATTCTTGGATTGTATATGCCGGATGATGGGGATATCCGTATATCGGGAAACAGCTATGATGATGCGGAATGTGAGATTCGTAATCAAACAGGCTTTGTACTGCTGGATCAGGAGCTTTTTTTGGCGAATGCCACGCTGCTGAATAATGGGGATTTGTTTGGCAGATATTACACTGCTTATAATCGTGAAAAACTGCTGGATTATTGTGGACAGTTTTCACTGGATTCTGGCAGGCGGTGGAAAACGTTATCAAAAGGAGAAAAACTGAAGTTTCAGTTTGCGTTCGCGTTGGCGCACGAGCCAAAACTGCTTGTACTGGATGAACCGACCGCAAATTTTGATCCAGAGTTTCGCAAACAGTTTTTGCATATTGTTACGGAATTTATCAGCAGCGGAGAGCGCAGTGTGATTTTAGCGACACACCAGACGAAGGAACTGGATCAGATTGCGGATTATATTCTGTTTTTACATCAGGGACGGCTGGTTTTCTCGACGGAAAAGGAGACGCTGACTGATTGCCTGCGGCTTGTACAGGGGGACGCGTATCAAGTGAATTTGCTGAAACAAAGCCGCGTGATCTGCAAGGAAGTAAAAAGCTATGCGGCGTCGGCGCTGGTAAGGCATTGTGCGGGTGAGCGCTACGACAGTAGATTGACAGTAAATGTCCCTACGATAGAAGAAATCATGTATTATTTGATGAAAAGCGGAAAATTAGATCGGGAATCAGCGGGGAGGGATGTTCGATGTTAAAGCTTATTATCGGGGAATATCGGTGTAGATTTTTAATTGTATTTAAGCAAAACAGAAACAGAATATTATGGTATTTTTTTTGGAGCTATGTGTATTATATGCTTATCATGCGGCTGGACGTTGTAAAATATACAATAGGCATGGTGCCGCTGCTGGCGGGATTTTGGCTGTCTCGGATGTATCCGAATGAATTAAGCAAAATGCTGTTTTTATGTCCGCTCTCTAAAGCGGACAGAGTCAGATATTTATGGACTGCATACGGGCTGCGTGTGGGCGTTTCGGCAGGGCTGTATTTTGTGATAAGCCTGCCGGTAGTTTTAAGCGGTTCGATATCTTGGCATCAGTATCGGTGGCTTACGCTGGCAGTCGTTTCGTTTATTCTGGGAGCAAATATGCATCATTCTTTTTTAAGCCTTTCGATAGCAAGGACGAAAGGAGACAAAGATTATAGAATTTCGTTTGTCTATGGGCTGCTGAGTCTTTCGTCACAGATTTGTGTCTGGTATATTATGACTGCTTTTGCATTTCCAAGCTATGGACTGGAAATCCAAAATGGCAGGAAAATCTGGATCGCTGTGGTGCTGATCGAACTGCTGATAAATCTTGAGATTTGCGCAATTTGCTATAAACCTGTGATAAGAAACGGGATGCATTATGAAAGCTGCCGGATGATCGGTACGACACAAAAGAATGTACAGACGGAAAGGAATGCAGGATCATGAATATCGTAATCAGTGCCAACAGCAATCTGGCAATTTATGAACAAATCGTAATGCAGTTGAAAAACGCGATCTTTAATCATGAGCTGCATCCAGGAGAAGCGCTTCCTTCGATCCGGGTGCTGGCGAGCAGCCTTGAGGTAAGTGTAATCACGACAAAGCGTGCCTATGAGGAGCTGGAAAAAGAAAATCTGATCCGTTCTGTGGCAGGAAAAGGCTTTTATGTATGTGATACGAATACGTCCTATTTGAAGGAAAAGCAGTATGTCATGCTGGAAAAGAAAATGGCAGAGGTTTTGAAAGAATGTAAAAATGCTGGGATGAGCAGCTCAGAGATTTTATCAATGGCAAAAGTGATCGTAGAAGAGGGATAGACGAATTGAGCGAAAGGATTTAAAATGGAGATTGAATTTCAGAATGTGACATATCGGAAAAAAAGATTTGTCCTGCAAGACATTTCTTTTAAAATCCGGCAGGGATATATTACTGCGCTGATCGGGAAAAACGGTGCCGGTAAGACGACGCTGTTTCATCTGCTGCTGGATAAAACTGCAAAATACGAAGGAAAGATACTGGTAGACGGTGCTGACTGGAAACAGGATCTGGCGGCGCATATGAACCAGACGGCTTTTGTGTCGGACGAGCAGAGATATTTTATGGATCGGACGGCACGGGAAAATGCGTCTATGCTGCAATGGCTGTTTGAGGGATTTTCGTTAAGCCGCTTTCAGGAAAATATGGACAATATGAACCTGTCTGTGCAAAAGAAGCTGTGTGAACTGTCCAGAGGGGAATACTTGAAATACCAGCTTGCATTTGGCATCGCACAGGGTGCAAAGCTATATTTGTTGGATGAAGCGACCGCAGGTATGGACCCGGTTTTTAAACGGGATTTTTTTAAAATGCTCCATACGTTATTGCTGGATGAGCACTGTGCTGTATTTATGAGCACGCATTTGCAGGATGAGGTTGACAAGCATATGGACTATATTGTCCGTATGGATGCAGGGCGCATTGTTTCGGAACATGCCGCGGTATGCAGAAAGGAAATAGGAAATGGAAAGGATCAGAAAATTTGACGAGGAGCTAAAAAATACATTTGCAGATGCGTTTTTTATCGCACGGCTTGGCGGCGGGCTGCTTTGCTGCATTGGAATGCTGATGATGCTGTTTCCGGTTCAAATGGCAAGTGAAAGGAAGATCATTTGGAGTATGCTGCTTGGATGCGCAATTTGTGCGAATGGCGTATGTCAATGGATGCTGCCGTATTTACGTCTCCGTGAAGGGGATAAAACGGTGTCGATTTACAAAAAGCTGGAATTTATGCCGGTGACAAAGGCGCAGATTCGAAAGGTACGGTGCGGGTATTTAAACAGGCTCTGTATTTGCCTGGGGACAGCAGCATTTTTCATGCAGCAGGAAGTGGCGCTGCTCAATCACAGTTTTGGCATTGTTTCAGTGCTGTTTGCAGCGGTATGGGCTGTGCTGGTGTGGCTTGCAGGGTGCATTTTTATTTATGTAAGATAGAGCGTGGATCACGCAGGCGGCAGAAAATGGAAGGAGACATACAGATGTATAAAATTATGATTATTGAAGATGATGAGGCAATGGCGCATACGATGAAAAAGCAGATAGAGTCCTGGGGAAATGAGGTATTGTGTGCGGATGATTTTCAGAATATTATCCCTGCGTTCGTAACATTTGACCCGCATATGGTGCTCGTGGATTTGATGCTGCCGTTTTACAATGGATATTACTGGTGCACGCAGATTCGCAAGATCTCGAATGTTCCGGTTATTTTTCTTTCGTCGGCATCGGATAATATGAATATTGTAATGGCGATGAATATGGGAGGTGATGACTTTATTCCAAAGCCTGTGGATCTGAATGTATTGACGGCAAAGCTACAGGCGGCACTGCGCAGGGCGTATGATATGGGCGGGAAAATACCGGTGCTGGAACACCGGGGAGCGGTGCTCAACTTAAATGATGCTTCTTTATCGTATCTGGGCGCGCGCATCGAATTGACCAAAAATGAATTTAGAATCCTACAGCTTCTTTTGGAAAACAAGAAAAAGGTGGTCAGCCGGGATACGTTAATGACAAAGCTGTGGCAGATGGATTCGTATGTTGAGGAAAACACGCTGACCGTCAATGTAACAAGGCTTAGAAAAAAGCTGGAAAAGGCAGGGCTGAAAGATTTTATTCTGACTAAGGTAGGCAGCGGCTATATTATTGAGTAAATACGGCGGTATTAGAAAATGCGGTAAAAATATAAAGAAAGAGAAAAACAGGATGATGGAAGAAAAACGAAGCACGCTGCTCCTAGGGAAGTATATCTGGCAGTATCGGTATACTGCCTGCATGTTTGCGGCTTATATGGGCATTGCAGCGGCTGTCTTTTCCCTATATGAGCTTGAGGTGGAAGCGGTGTGGTATACAGGCGGACTGTGCGGGATTTTAACGGCGGTCGTATTGGCGGTGCATTATAGAAATTATCGGAATGGATATTTGAAAAGACAGGTGATGTTTAAAAATATTCGCATACTGAACGAACCGTTTCCAACGGCGGGGACGCTCGCGGAAGCGGATTATCAGCAGATGGTAGCTGTGCTGCGCCAGATATGTGAAGCGGACTTGACACAGTGGCGCAATGAGCGGCAGGAGCAGATGGACTATTATACGACCTGGGTACATCAGATCAAAACGCCGATTGCAGTGATGCGCATGATTTTGCAGGACGAGGACACAAAAGAACATCGGGAATTGCTGGCGGAACTGTTTCGGATCGAGCAGTATGTGGAGATGGTGCTCGGCTATCTAAGGCTTGGCAGTACTTCTTCGGATTTTGTATTTAAGGCGTACCGGCTGGATGAAATTATTCGCCAGGCGATTCATAAATATGCATCGCAGTTTGTGCGAAAGCGTATCCGCCTTGTATATGAGCCGACAGAAGTGACGGTATTGACGGATGAAAAATGGCTGTTGTTTATGATAGAGCAGGTATTGTCGAATGCAGTCAAGTATACAAGAGAGGGAGCGGTGCATATTACCGTAACGAAAGAAAAGGTATTGCAGATTGCGGATACGGGGATTGGGATTGCACCGGAAGACCTGCCGCGTATTTTTGAAAAAGGATTTACCGGCTATAATGGCAGGGCGGATAAAAAGTCTACCGGGCTGGGGCTGTATCTGTGCCGGATGGCAGCGAAACGGCTTTCGCACCGGATCTGGGCGGAGTCTGAGGTCAGCAGGGGGACGGTGATTTCGATTGACCTGCATACCGATCCGCAGGAGTTGGTGGAATAGACGGCAGGGAGCTTACAAAAATGTCACATAAATCGTTGAAATGTCACCCGATTCGATGTCGGGATCTGGGCGGTGCTGTTATGATAAGGATACAAAATAAAAAGTTTCAATCAAAGGGAGGACATAAAAATGGCAATTTTAGAAGCACAATGTCTGAAAAAAATATATACCACCCGTTTTGGGGGCAATCAGGTACAGGCATTGTCCAACGTATCCTTTTCCGTAGAAGAAGGGGAGTATGTGGCAATTATGGGAGAGTCCGGTTCCGGCAAAACAACACTGCTGAATATTTTAGCGGCGTTGGATAAGCCGACAGGCGGACAGGTGCTGCTGGCAGGAAAAAGCATGTCCGGCATGAAAGAAAGGGAAATGACGGCGTTTCGCAGAAACAATCTGGGATTTGTATTTCAGGATTTTAACCTGTTGGATACGTTTTCTTTGCAGGATAATATTTTTCTGCCGCTGGTGCTTGGCAAAAATCCTTATTTGGTCATGCACGCGCGTCTGATGCCGATTGCGGAAAAGCTGGGGATCAAGGAGATCCTTTCAAAATATCCCTATGAAGTGTCCGGCGGACAGAAGCAGCGGGCAGCGGTTGCGCGGGCGCTGATTACAAACCCGAAGCTGGTGCTTGCCGATGAACCGACGGGAGCACTGGATTCTAGGGCAGCGGACGGGCTGATGCGGATCTTTGGAGAGATTAACGCGGAAGGACAGACGATTTTGATGGTGACGCATTCTGCAAAGGCAGCAAGCCATGCGGGGAGAGTACTTTTTATCAAGGACGGCGAGGTATTTCACCAGATTTACCGCGGCAACAGTACCAATGAGCAGATGTATCAGAAGATTTCCGATACGTTGACACTGCTGGCGACAGGTGGTGAGAAAAGATGAGGATCGGATTTTACCCAAAGCTTGCGGCAGGGAATATAAAAAAGAACAAAAGGACATATGTTCCTTATATATTGACTTGTATACTGACTATTGCGATGTATTATATTTTTAAATCGCTGTCAATGAATCCAGGCATGAAAAAGATGACAGGGGCAGAGCATCTGGCAGTTATCATGCAGTTTGGCAGTATTGTCATTGGATTGTTTGCGCTGATCTTTTTGTTTTATACAAACAGCTTTTTAATCAAACGGCGTAAAAAAGAATTTGGCGTCTTTAATATCCTGGGGATGGAAAAACGCCATCTGGCGGTTGTGATTGGCTGGGAGACACTGTACGTGATGCTGCTAAGCCTGGCTGCGGGGATTGGCGTCGGGATTGCAATGGATAAGGCAATGTTTTTGCTGATCGGAAAAGTGATCGGTACGCAGGTAGTGCTTGGATTTTTTATTTCTCCAAAAGTGGTTGCGATTACGATCGAATTGTTTGCGGGCATTTTTTTCCTGATTTTTGTCAATTCCATCGGTATGATTCATATTTCCAATCCGATAGAGCTGCTGCGCGGAAGCAATGCAGGAGAGAAGGAGCCAAAGACCAGGCGGTTAATGGCGCTGTTAGGAGTCATCTGCGTGGCGGCAGGATATTATATCGCGATTACGACGATCAATCCGATTGCTTCGATTTTTGCGTTTTTTATTGCGGTGATCTTGGTGATCCTTGGTACGTATCTGCTATTTACGGCAGGCAGCATTGCTTTTTTAAAGCTGCTGCGCAAAAATAAAAACTATTACTATAAGACAAGACATTTTACAAGTGTGTCAGGGATGATCTACCGAATGAAGCAAAATGCTGTAGGGCTGGCGAATATCTGCATTCTTTCTACCATGGTGCTTGTTATGGTTTCTTCGACAACTTCTATGATGGTTGGTATGGACGACATTTTAAATACCCGTTATACGTCGGAGTTTATAGTGATGTCGCATGAGACAGACAAGGCGCGCAATCAAAAAGTAATCGATACGGTGCGTACGTTGCAGCAGGATTGGGATTTTGATGTAGCTAATGAAATTGAGTATATGTTTCTGACTTTTTCCGCCTTTTGTAACGGAGATACGTTTGTGGTAGATCGAAATGCTCCTGTTACAGCGATTGATTCCAGCTATGTCCTGTTTTTTATAACGATTGACGATTATAACAGGATAGAGGGAACGCAAAAAACGCTGAATGACGACGAAATATTGATCTATTCCAACCGCGTCTCGTATAATGAGCCGGTCATGAAGCTGTTTGGGAGAGAATACCGGGTTGCGGAAAAGCTGGATCATTTTATAGGGAACGGCATTATAGCGGCAAACGTATCAAACGCGCAGTATATTATTTTACCAAAACTCGCACAAATGCAGGAAATTTGTGCAATGCAAAAAGAAGTGTATGGAGATATTAGTAGTGATATCGATACATTTTACGGATTTGAAAGCGATGAAAAACCAGAGCGGAAGATCCAGTTTTATAACGAGATAGCGCATACATTAAAGGAGCAGGGATTTGATGCACGGACAGAATGCAGGGAAGAGGCAAAAACTGATTTTGTAGGATTATACGGCGGATTCTTTTTTATGGGGATTTTTTTAGGCGTGCTGTTTGTCATGGCTACCGTGCTGATTATTTATTACAAGCAGATTTCCGAAGGATACGATGACAGAGAACGGTTTGTAATTATGCAGAAGGTAGGCATGGATCTTGGAGAGGTAAGAGCGTCGATCCGCTCACAGGTGCTGAATGTATTTTTTCTGCCTTTAGTCGTAGCAGGCATTCATGTGATTGCAGCGTTTCCGCTGATATCCAGGCTGCTTGCACTGCTGAATTTTGTCAATACCAGGTTGTACGTGATTTGTACATTGGCTACATTTTTCGTGTTTGCGGTGATGTATGTAGTGATTTATATGGTGACAGCAAGAGTGTATTACCGGATTGTCAGCAGGTAGGAATACTTGCCAGGAAAGGATGAATTTCTTTTCCTGGCGTCTTTTTTTATGGTTGACAATTCTGTTTCTTTGTATTATATTTTACTTAGTAATACTAAATATAAAGGAATAGAAAATGAATGATAAATATATCAGACAGATGAAAAAAGGCGTATTGGACATGCTTGTCCTAAAACTGCTCAACAAAGAGCAAAAATATGGTTACCAGCTTATTTATGAATTAAAAGAAAAGAGCGGGGAATTGTTTATCTTAAAGGAAGGAACGCTGTATCCGATTTTATACCGGCTGGAGGATGACGGGCTGGTGCAAAGCTGCTGGAGCAGCCCGGAGGGAAAGCAGATGGCGCGCAAGTACTATCAGATTACAGAGTCGGGAAAGCAGGCGCTTTTTGAAATCGGGGAGCTGTGGATGCAGATGAGCGACGGCATCCGGCAGATTATGGAAGAATAATATGCATGGCAGAGTGCATAATGAATGGAGGAATGCGCAGTGACAGCACAAGTGTATGTAAACCAGATAGTAAAAAAAGTAAAATGTTCCAGAAAAAAGCGGGAGGAGATCCGCAGACAGCTATTAGCGGATATGGAGGCTGAAATCGAGCAGGGCGTGCCGCTGGACGTGGTGATGATACGTATGGGCGAGCCGATTGCGATTGCAGAGGAGTTTAACCAGAATCTGCCGCAGCAGGAGCGCAGACAATATCAAAGAGGACGGATAAAAAAAGCAGCCGCGGTCATTGCGGTGTGCCTGGCGGCACTGGCATTCGCAGTGTACTGGTTTTTGCCGGTCGGGGTAAAATTTGGCAGCAGCGGGCAGTTTCAGCAGGCAGCAGTGGAGGAACAGGCAAAGAAAGTGATTCATATGATAAATACAGGTGATTATGATGCATTACAGGCAGCTACCGATGTCCGCGCGCAGAAAATCCTGACAAAAGAAGTGATCGAAGATGCAAAAAGGCAGGCGGGAACAGACTGGGGCGAGTTCCGGGAGTTTGGCAAATGCTATTTTGCAGAACAAAAGCTGCGCGGCAGCTCACAAGCGGTAGTACAGTTCAATGCGTCTTATGAAAATATTGCGGTGACATATACATTGTTTTTTAACCCGGATCTTAAGCTGTCCGGCTTTTACATTAAATAAGTAAAGTGAGCAGATAGGGGGATAATATTGATGTATACTTTTTGTATTTGGATGATTGGCAGTGGTTTGTTTGCAGTGTTTGGGGCTTTGGCATGGCGGAGTAAAAAGGCAGTCAGGTTCTGGAATATTTCACAGGAAATTCGGGTCAGCAATGTGCAAAAGTATAACCGGGCGGTTGCGAAAATGTGGTTTGTATTCAGCGGAATTTTTACGGGAATCGGTTTGCCGGTACTGGCGAAGAATCCGGCATGGATAGCAGTCACCATATTGGGAGCGATGTTTAGCGTTATTGCGCTGATGGTCGTATATACAGTTATCGAGAAAAAATATCGGATACAATAAATGCGGAGGTGATTTTTATGGAAGGATTGATAGGATTTGCGAGCTGTCTGCTATGTGCGCTCCCCTTTTTTATTATCGGAGTGTTTGACAAAAACAGCAGTACACCAATTTCATTTTGGAGCGGGGATCAGACATTAAAGGATAAAGTACTGTATGTTGCGGAGTATAACCGCAGAATGGGGAAAGTGTTTGTGAAATGGGGAACCGGATTTTTGTCTGCGGGGCTGTGCTGCTTTATAAGCCTGGCGGCTGGGATTGGAATGCTTTGTGTGATTTGTTCGTTCGGGACATATGCCGCATATAAGAGCTATCAAAAAATACTGGCGGATTGTTCGATTCCGGGACATATGCAGGAGCAGCATAAATAGACAAAGGGGTGGCGAGAATGGGATTTTGGATCTTTATGCTTGTAAATAATTTGGTGCTTCCAGTGCTTATGCTTGTATTTGGCAGGGTGTTTCAGACAAAGCCGCCGGCGGAAATTAATTCGTTTTATGGATACCGAACGAGAATGTCCAGCCTGAATCAAGATACATGGGAGTACGCGCATTTGTATTTTGGAAAGCTGTGGCTGCGGATGGGATTTGGTATGCTGCTGCTGACAGGGATCAGTATGCTGTCTTTATATGGCAAGGATCACAAGACGGTAGGGACTGCCGGCGGAGCGGTTGCGCTCGTGCAGATTTTATTGCTGCTGCTGTCTGTTGGACTGACAGAACGAAAGCTGCGGGAAAAGTTTGACGCGCAGGGACATATGCGATAAAATAAGCCGGAGAAAAGACAGGAAGGAACACATAAAATGAAGTTATTGTATGCCGAGGATGAAGCCGGCATGTCAGAAGCAGTTACGGATATTTTAACGTACCATAACTATACGGTGGACGTGGTTTACGACGGAGAGGAAGCGCTTGCCTACGCGCGCACGGAGCGTTATGACGGGATTATTTTAGATATTATGATGCCGAAATTAAGCGGGCTGGACGTATTAAAGCAGCTACGCAGGGAAGGTGCGAGAACGCCGGTGCTGCTTTTGACGGCGAAGGCAGAGGTGGAAGACAGGATCGAAGGGCTGGATCTGGGTGCGGATGACTATTTGCCTAAACCGTTTGTGATGGGTGAGCTATTGGCGCGGGTGCGGGCAATGCTCAGGCGGCGGGAAGAGTTTACGCCGGACATCCTGACATGCAGGGACGTGTCTTTAAACAGAAGCAGCTATGAGCTGAGTGCAAATGGCAAAAGCGTTGTGCTTCCAAAGATGGAGTACCAGCTTATGGAAGTGCTTATGCTTAACCAGGGTATCTTTTTATCATCGGAAGAGCTGCTGGTGAAGGTGTGGGGATACGATACAGAAGCAGAGATCGGTACGGTATGGGTCTATATTTCTTATTTGAGAAAGCGGCTGGCAGCTTTCCATACGCAGGTAACAATCAAGGCGAAGCGCAGTATTGGCTATACGCTGGATGCCGGGACATAACAGCCGTAAATCTGGGGGATCTATGGTAAAGGTATTACAGAAAAAGTTTATTGTGACAGCAATGGCAGCAGTATCCGTACTGCTGTTTGTGCTGATTGGGGCGATCAATACAGCAAACTGCTGGATTACAGGCAGTCAGACAGACCAGCAGCTAAAACTGCTGGGCGATACACAGGTGCAGATATTAAAGCACGAGAAGCCAGATGCTGGCAGGCGCAAGCCGGAATTTGCCGACCCGCCAGGCAGGGGAGGGGGAAAGCGCAGTTTTTTTAACCCGCCGATCGACGAAGATATGGCGATGTCCCTGCGCTTTTTTTTCGTCTGCCTGGACGAAGAAAACAACGCTGTCCGAAAAGATGTCAGCCGGATTGCGTCGGTAGACGAAAAAGAAGCGGAGCAGTATGCAAAACAGGCAGTACAAAAATCAAAGCATAGCGGCTATCTGGAGCACTTTAAGTACCAGGTACTGGCGGTGGAGGAAGATGACGGGAGCAGCCTGACAGCCGTCTTGTTTTTGGATATTTCCAGGCAGTTTCGTTCGATTGCGATGGTGTTTGTATTGTCGGTCAGCATTGCGGCAGCGTGCTGGCTTTGTATGCTGTTTCTTGTCATGCTGCTGTCGAAAAGGGCGATCCGCCCGATTGCGGAAAATATGCAAAAACAGCGGCAGTTTGTTACAGACGCCGGGCATGAGATTAAGACGCCGCTGGCAATTATCCAGGCAAATATCGACGCGATGGAATTAATCAGCGGCGAAAATAAATGGAGCCGCAATATCCGCAGCCAGACAGTCAGGCTGAACGGGCTGATGCAAAATCTGCTGACACTGGCGCGGATGGACGAGGGAGGCTTCAAGCTTGCAATGGCAGAGGTCTCGTTTGGCGCGTTGGTAAAAGAGTCGATACAGCCATTTTATGAATCTGCCGTGCTGAAAGAAATACAGATAGAGGCAGATATCGCGCCGGAAGTACGGATTACGGCAAACAGTGATTCCATCAGGCAGCTTTTGTCGATTTTATTTGACAATGCACTCAAGTATACGAACCAGGGCGGAAGGATTATGATATCTTTGCAGGCAGAAGGCGGTACGGCTGTATTAAAGGTTCAGAATACGTGCGAAAAGCTGCCGGAAAAAGACGCCGAAACACTGTTTGACCGTTTTTCCCGCGGGGATAGTGCCAGGACGCAGAAAAACGGCGGATACGGCATCGGGCTGTCCGCAGCCTGTGCGGTTGTAAAGGCGCATCATGGGCATATTTCGGCAAAATACCAGGACAAAAATACGATTCTTTTTACGGTTATCATAAACCGGTCATAAAACACATTTCTTTCACAGATCCAGGCGGCTTTTCTAAGGTTCGTCTAAGCTTCATCCAGTACAATTCAAAAAGCAACAAGAAAAAAGAAAGAAAGGGGAGACCGATATGGATCTGCGCCATGAATGGAAACATGAGATCAATGCGGCAGATGTCCTGCTGCTGCGGCAGCGCCTGCGGGCAGTGATGGGCGCTGACCCTCATGCAGCCGGGGGCAGTTATACTGTCCGCAGCCTGTATTTTGACAATGCGGCGGATAAGGTGCTTTTGGAAAAAGTAAACGGCATCCGGTGCCGGGAAAAATTTCGCATTCGCTATTACAATGGAGATACATCTTATATTTTGCTGGAAAAAAAGGGCAAAATAAACGGCCTGGGATATAAACAGAGTGTGCGCCTGACAAAAGAGCAGGCACAGGCGCTTGCAGACGGCTGCTGGGACTGGATGATGCAAAGCGGCGAGGGACTGATCCAGGAGCTGTATACAAAGATCCGGCTGCAAGGGCTGCGGGCAAAGACGATCGTAGACTATACGAGAGAGCCGTTTGTCTACGCGCCTTCCAATGTGCGGGTGACGCTGGATGATAAGATTCGTACAGGGCTGCTACGCACCGACTTTTTAAATCCAGACTGCGTGATGGTTCCGGCAGGAGACAAGGCGGTATTAGAGGTAAAATGGGACGCGTTTTTGCCGGATCTTATTAGAGATGCCGTACAGTTAAAGGGCAGGCGCACTTCTGCGTTTTCCAAATATCAGGTATGCAGGATGTACGGATAAAAGAAACAGGTGAAAAAACAGTGAAAAGGAGATTGTTTTATGACATTTCAGGATATATTTAAGTCGAGTTTTTTGGAAAATATCACAAGTATCAGTATTTTTGACATGACATTGGCACTGCTTTTGGCTTTTGGGCTGGGGGTATTTATCTTTTTTGTATATAAAAAGACATTTAGCGGGGTAATGTATTCTTCCAGCTTTGGCGTGACGTTAATTGCCATGACGATGATTACAACGGTTGTAATCCTTGCGGTAACGTCGAACGTAGTGTTGTCCCTTGGCATGGTCGGCGCGCTGTCTATCGTGCGTTTCCGTACGGCGATCAAGGAACCGCTGGACATTGCGTTTTTGTTCTGGGCGCTGACGACAGGCATTACGCTGGCGGCAGGCATGATCCTTCTTGCGGTTGTAGGAAGCATTATGATTGGTGCGGTGCTGCTGCTTTTTGTAAATAAAAAATCGTATTTAAACCCGTATATCGTAGTAATCAACTGCCAGGATGCGGAAAGTGAACGCGAGGCAAAGCAGTTTCTGGACAGCCAGGTACGCCGCTGCGTCGTAAAGGGCAAGTCGGTGCAAAACGGCGCGGTCGAACTGCAAATGGAAATACGGATGCGGGAGGAGCGAACGGATTTTATCAACAGTTTATCGCAGATGCGCGGCATTCACAGCGCGGTGCTTGTAAGCTACAATGGGGAATATATGGGATAGCGGGATTTTATACAGAAAAAGGCAGGTGACAGAGGATGTCTACAAGCAAGCAGATTGACAGGATTTGTTGTGTGATACTTGCGCTTGTAATAATACTGACAACGGGATTTGTATATGCAGGGCGGTTTGGCGTCAAAGCGGTGTCTGCGGTAATGGGCTACGAGAAAAAACTGTTTGATACGACAAGGGTGCATACGATCGACCTCGTGATGGATGACTGGGAAGGATTTCTCGATACGTGTGAAAATGAACAGTATGAATGCTGTTCCGTCGTAATCGACAACGAAGCATATAAAAACGTAGCGATTCGAGCAAAGGGAAACACCTCGCTCAGTATGGTATCCAGATATGGAAACGACCGCTACAGCTTTAAGATCGAGTTTGACCACTATGACCGCGGCAAGACCTATTACGGGCTGGATAAGCTGAGCCTGAACAACATTATTCAGGACAATACGTACAGCAAGGATTATCTGTCGTATCAAATGATGGGGTATTTTGGAGCAGACGCACCGCTGTGCAGCTACGTATATATTACTGTAAACGGCGAAGACTGGGGACTTTACCTTGCGGTGGAAGGCGTTGAAGAGAGCTTTTTGGAACGCAATTACGGCAAAGATTACGGGAACCTGTATAAGCCGGACAGTACGAATATGGGCGGCGGCAGAGGAAACGGCGGGGCGTTTGATATGGAACGTTTTTCGAAAGAAAAAGGGCAGACGCCGGAACGAGGAACAGACAGCGAGGAGGAAGCAGACGATGGGATGTCGCCGCCGGAGATGGGGGCAGATGGAATGTCGCTGCCGGAGATGGGAACAGATGGAACGTCGCTGCCGGAGATGGGAGCCAATGAGACGGCTTCGCCGGGGATAGGAGCCGATGGGACAGCGTCGCCAGAGATAGGAGCCGATGGGATGTCGCCGCCGGAGACGGGAGCCGATGGGATGTCGCCGCCGGAAATAGGTACAGATGGGATGTCGCCACCGGAGACAGGAACAGATGATGAAACGGAGGCGGCAGAAAAATTTACAAAACATAAAGTTCCCGGCAGGGGGTTTGGCAACGGCAAAGGCGGAATGCAAAGTGATGATGTATGTCTGAACTATACGGACGATCAGTACGAGAGCTACAAAAATATTTTTGAAAACGCAAAGACCGATATTACAGACGCCGATAAAGACCGTCTGATCCAGTCGTTAAAAGCGGTGAAGGAAGGCACAGGCATTGCGGAGATAATCGACACGGACGAGGTGATCCGTTACTTTGTCGCACACAACTTTGTATGTAATTTTGACAGCTATACGGGTTCGATGGTTCACAATTATTATCTGTATGAGAAGGATGGACAATTATCAATGATCCCGTGGGACTACAATCTTGCGTTTGGCGGATTTCAGTCTCAGACAGATGCGGACGGGCTGGTGAACTATCCGATTGATACGCCGGTTTCCGGCGGAGAAGTTTCTTCCAGGCCAATGCTTGCGTGGATGCTGCAAGACGAAAGTTATTTGGAGCAGTATCATCAGTATTTTTCGGAATTTATCGCGTCATATTTTGAAAGCGGCTATTTTGAGCAGATGTTCGATCAGGTAACGGCGATGATCGCGCCTTATGTAGAAAAAGACCCGACGAAATTCTGCACCTATGAGCAGTTTGAAACAGGGGCGGAGACATTAAAGCAATTTTGCCTGCTGCGTGCCGAGAGTATCCGCGGACAGTTGGACGGTGTGATTCCATCTACAGCGGAAGGGCAAAAGCAGGAGGGCGCCTCGCTCATTGACGCTTCTTCCATTACCATTTCTGATATGGGATCGATGCAAAACAGATAAAAGCACAGCGTAAAAGACAGGAGCTTGTTTTTTACGCTGTGTTTTTGCTGTACTAGTATTACAGCGAACAAGTTTGTATTACTTTGGTAGATTTTTACAAGAAGGGACGCCAGGAGAGAGGAGGGGTACACTCTGGCGGCGTCAGTTCCAGAATGTTAAGAATTGCTAGGTATCCTGCTGCTATGTTGTGGCTGTGTCCGGTCGCGGCACCTAGTTCGCTGCCTGCTGGCAGCTAAAGGTGCCGCTTGGCTGCGCCCCTAGTTGTTTTGCAGAATACCAAGCAATTCTAAACATTCTTCCAAAGCCGCCGCCAGAGTGTACCCCTCCTCTCTCCCGGCTGTTCTTCGCAAGTGCTGCCAAACGAGACTGATATGGTTTGTTCGCTGTAGTACTGGAGTGAATTTTATCTGATTTGCATTTTCCAAGGAACTTTTTGTTCATGGTAGACAAACCATATTGAGCTTGTTTCGTAGCATTTACGAAAAGCAGCCGAACTTTCAAACCATATCGGGCTTGTTTTAGTAACACTTACAAAGCGCAGCCGGGAGCGGGGATTGGCACACCCTGGCTGCGGCTTTGGAAGAATGATTAGAAGCTCTTGGTATTCTGCAAAATAACCAGGGGCGCAGCCAAGCGCCACCTTTAGCTGCCAGCGGGCAGCGAACTAGGTGGCGCGACCGTCCACGGCCACAGCGTACCAGCAGAATGCTTAGAGTTTCTTAGCATTCTGGAACGGACGCAGCCAGGGTGTGCCAATCCCCGCTCCCGGCGTCCCTTCCTGTAAAAATTAACCAAAAAAATCCATATTTTCCCTCTCTAGGAGACTTTTGTCGAATTTGTTGTTTATTATACATTATGGTGAGTTAAATACTTGAGTTCTGTGGATATTATTGCTATAATAAAAAAAGCAGTAAACATTAATATGCAAAATGTCGATATTCAATATAAAAATAAAGGATTATTATGAATGAAGTGGAATGTAGAATGGGTTGATCTGCAAAATATGGAGCGGATGGTAGCAGAATGCTGGCGTATGAGTGAGCATCAGTTGGATCGATATGTCCAAAAGCTGTCGAAGCAGCGTGATTTGGCGTTTGCCGGAGAGCTTGGGATCAAGTTTTTAGAATTGCTGCAAAATGCGACAGACCACGGGAAAATGCCTGACTGGTCAAAGCTGCAAAAGGACATTCGCCTGATGAAAGATTTGATACAGGATGGACAGGCGCAGCATGATGTTTATTGGAAAAGCCAATACCAGGAGCTGACAGCAGATACCAGAGCTTATTTTGGAACAGAATTCGGCAGGGCATTTACAGAGCAGATTGCAGAAAAGCTGGATCTTAATATCAGCGACGAGCAGCGAATGCTGCGAAATGATCTCGGAAAGATCCAGAAAATATGTCAGACTTGTAATTGGGATGACGAGGAGAAAGCAAAAAAAGCTCTGCTGCTGCTGACGCAGGATGAAAAATACTATTTTTCCAGTTGGCTGGGAGATGCTTTTATTAATGTACTGCAAGAACGCTATGGAAAAAAGGAGGCAGAGGAAAAGTCAGAATTAGAAATACAATTCGATACAGCGCAGAAAAAGGATTCATCATTTCCGGCAAAAATAATCTGGACGCTGGTGATCTGTGTATCGGTCGGACTGATCTGCGTGCTGCTGTATCTACAGTCAGATAACGGACAAGGCGTACAAAAGCTAAAAGAGCTGTTCACTGGGATAGCGTCTGAGATAAAATCTGATTCAGATACGGAAACAAAAAGCGATAAGATCCTGACAAAGCAGACGGACTATATGCCGCTACAGCAGGCAGCCAGCCAGGCAGAATCCGATGAAGATTTGGTGCTGAGTGTGGCAGTCGCTGGTGCGGATCATACACCGGATCTGGAACCAGAGAATTCGCAGGAGGCACCAGAGCAGAAGATCCTGGCAGAAAATGATGAGAAAGCGGCTACGATCCCGGATATTTTGCCGCAGTATCAGTCGTTTCACCACGATTATCCAGATTTGTTCGGGTGGCTGAAAATACCTGGGACGAGCATTGACCATCCGGTCATGCAGTCGGACGATGAACAGCGCGGGGAGAAATATTATTACCTGCACCGGGATTATACAGGAAAGCAGAAAGAGGCAGGCTCGCTGTTTGTAGAAAGCAGCAGCAGTCAGTTTCCGCAGGACAAAAATACGGTAATCTATGGACATAATATGAGCAACGGGCATAATTTCGGGATGCTGGAAAAGTATAAGGATTCGGGCTTTTTTAAAGAGCATCCAGTCATACAGTATGACACAATCTATGAAACTGGAACTTACCAGATCGTGGCGGTATTGATTACAAGGATCTTGTACCAGGACGAAGAAGGCTTTCGCTATTATCGGTTTTACAATTACCATTCCAGGGAGGAGTTTTTGGAATGCGCAGAATTTATCAACAATAACCGATTGTATGATACCGGCGAAGACTTGCAGTATGGTGACCAGATGATTATGCTGTCGACCTGCGAATATTCCAGGCAAAACGGACGGCTGGTAGTTGTAGCGAAAAAGATTGGATAGGGAGGAGATCATATGAACTTATCGTACAAAAAAAAGAAGCAATTTCTAATCACATTTACGCTGTGCTTTGTTTTAATGACGGCTTTTTTTGCAGGCAAAAACCAGATGCAGGCAAATGCAACCGCACAGGGGATCAATGCCAGATACCGCACGGCACAGGAGATCCGCAGCTATGTGGCGTCAAACAGCGCAAGCATCAGGGACAACTTTACATTTATCACAGATCCGTATACGGAAGTACCGTATAATCTCGGCAGGCTGACAGACGCAACGCAGCAGTCAGCGCTAAATATGTTGAACCAGATTCGTTTTATTGCAGGTATCGCAGACAATGTAACGATATCCACGCAGTTTGCGGAATATGCGCAGGCAGCAGCGCTGGTGCAGTATATTAACGGGCAGATCTCGCACAATCCTGATCAGCCGTATTCGATGGGGAATACGATGTTTCAGATGGCGCAGCGCGGAGCGGCAGGCAGCAACAATTCATGGGCGACCTGGGGAAACCGCAGCCTGAATGAGACGATTCTCAATTCTTGGATGGGCAATGCAGACAGCGTAGATATATCCGCGCTGGAAGAGCGCAGATGGCTGCTGAATCCGCGGTTAAAGCAGACCGGGTTTGGCGTGGTCAGCGGACTGAAAGGGACGTTCAGCAGCGCTTATGTGAATGATATGACAAACACAACCGCAAATGAAACCGGTGTTGCATGGCCGGCACGCACGATGCCAGTGGAATATTTTGCGCCTGAATATCCTTGGAGCTACAGTGTAGGATATGCAGTCAATGCAAATGACCTGGAAGTTACGCTGCTTCGGTACAGAGATTACAAAACATGGCGCTTTTCTCACAACGGGTCTTCTGACGGGGAACTGTATGTGAATAACAATGCTTACGGACAGCCGGGATGTATTATTTTCCGTCCGACGGGGATTGGCGAATACAAGAGCGGGGATTCTTTTCAGGTACGGATTAACGGATCAGGGCTTTCCCTTTCTTACAATGTAGAATTTTTCAACCTTGGGCTGCCAAGGATCACTTATACGACGAATTTTGACAGTCAGGGCGGCACCGCAGTCTCTTCGATAGTGACAGAAGAACTGGGCACGATTAATCCGCTTCCGGTTCCGGTAAAGTCAGGGACAGAGTTCCTTGGATGGTACACTTCTCCGAATGGACAGGGCGTTAGGCTGACAGAGACAACACTGATCAGCAAAAATCAGACCTATTATGCCTATTGGAAAGATACAAAATCGGTGAACAGCCTGACACTTACATACAACGGGTTAAAATATGCAGGCGCGAACGTGTCGGACGGACTGGTCGTACAGGCAAACTATTCAAGCGGCACTTCAGAACGGGTATATGGCTACTCGCTGTCTCAGAAAACGCTTGCTAATGGACAGAACCGAATTGTCGTATCGTACGGCGGGGTTACGGAGACGATCTATATTAATGTAGGAAGTACGTCAGATAATACAACACAGCCAACGGTTCCGACAGAAGTGGATACGGATTATCATGATATCTTTTTCCATGCAAACGGCGGCAAAAACCTGAATTATCAGAAAATATCGCTTGCAACCGGAGATATCCTGGATGCGATGCCTACGGTAGAACGGGCAAATTATAAGTTTAAGGGCTGGTATACCAAACCGTCCGGCGGCAGAAAGATCAGCAGGACGACGATCCCAAATTCAGACTGCGTATTGTACGCACAGTGGATCAGAATTACAAAGCCAAAGCAGATCAGCGCGCCATCCTTTGCGTCCAACGAAAACGGACAGTTAAAAGTACGGTATGACGCGTTATCTGGAGTAGATGGATATGAAATATCTTATTCTACGAGCAAAGATTTTTCATCCAATACGAAAAAAGTGTCCGCAAATTACGCAACAAAGACATTAAAAAATCTGAAACGGGGCACAATTTATTATGTAAGAGTGCGCGCGTATAAGGTAGATTCTATGGAACGAAAGATTTATGGCAAATACAGCGTAGCAAGAGGGGTAAAGGTTTCCTAAGCATGTAGGGCAGGATGTATTAGAAAAAGCTGTTGGAGCAGCAGGTGCAGACAGAGGATTGTAAACAGGAAAGGGTGCAGTTCTTAGAAGTCCATCTGCTGTACAGCAGCTTTTTCGCAACAGGAGGAAAACATATGTCAGAATTTTTATTATCACCTGTAGCGATATGGCTGGCATTGATGATTATTTTTATAGTTGTCGAGATTATCACAGTCGGACTTACAAGTATCTGGTTTGCCGGAGGAGCGTTTGCGTCATTGATCCTTGCGTTAGCCGGGTGGAATCCGGTGATACAGATTGTATTGTTTTTTGCCGTATCTTTTGTGCTTTTGTTTTTTACAAAGCCGTTTGTGTTAAAATATGTAAAGCCGCATAATGTAAAAACTAATTATGAGGAAATGATAGGAAAAGAGGTCCGCGTAACTACGCGGATTGATAACCGCGAAGGAACCGGGACAGCAGTGTTTAACGGACAGGAGTGGACGGCAAGAAGTATGGTTTATGATCTTGTGATTGAAGCGGGAACGATGGTACAGGTTGCAGAGATCAAAGGGGTAACACTGTATGTACACAGTAAAATGCAGGAGGAACGTTAGATGCCAGGGTTTATGACACACTATTTATTTGGCGTAAAAAATCTGCAACAGATCAGGCAAAATGGAGAATGCCGGACGCTGTTGGAAAGTATTGATCGCAATAAGACAGTATTTCAGCTCGGACTGCAAGGCCCGGATATTTTTTTCTATCATCTGGCTTCGCAGCTTCGCACAGTGCGGCCAGGATCGATTGTGCATAAGCGATGGACAGGTGCGTTTTTAAAAAGCCTGATCGAAGCGCCAGAAATATTTTGGGAAGAACAAAAGCGGCGGACCGCGCAGGCGTATGCGGCAGGATTTCTGGGACATTATATTTTGGACACGCAGATGCACCCATATGTATATGACCTGACCGGAGTCGGCAGGCTGCTGAAAAAGAAAGGCTATGCAGACCATATTGCGCTGGAAACCGACATTGATGCCTGCCTGCTGAAGCGGTATGCCAAATGCCTGCCGTCCGCGTTTCCTTATGGAAAGACGATTGCGTTTGACGCTAAGACACGGGCTGTGACAGCCGATATTTTGTACTACGCTTATGAGACGGTATTTCCAGAGCTGTCACTTACAAAAGGATTTTTATCCAGGGCGGTTCGTTCGATGCAAATCGGGACGCGGCTGACTTATAATCCGCATAATTACAAGCGCCAGGTGGCAGAAGCTGTGGAGCGTGTTATTTTTGGCAGGCGGGAGATCTCTCCGGTGATTCCAAGCGATGGGATAAAAAGCTTTCAAGATCCGCTGAACTTAGGGCACAGGCAATGGAAAAATCCGTGGAATCCGCGGCAGTGCTGTACAGACAGTGTGCCGCAGATGATAAAAAAAGCCTCCCTAAGATATCAGAAGGCTCTTTGGCAGCTAGACTGCCTGTATCAGACAGGTATTTATCAGGAACAGTACAATGCTGTCTTAGACAGGCTATGCCGCTTTTTGGGCAACCAGTCGTTTCATAGCGGCTTGGACTGGATTTATGGTGAATGAAAAAAGGTATCGACCTGCTGCCAGATCGTCTGCATCAGCCGCTGGCGCGTTTCCGCGCCTGCCCAGGCGATGTGCGGCGTAATGAAAAGACGCGTACTGTCTTTTATAGATCGCAAAGGATTGCCGGCACACATTGGCTCTTCACATAATACATCCAGCCCGGCAGCTTGCAGCTCTCCTGCTTCCAGTGCATCTGCAAGATCCTGCTCCACGACAATCGCGCCGCGGCCGAGATTTAAAAAGATGGCATTTTTTTTCATCTGCTGAAATGCTGCTCGGTTCAAAAGCCCTTCGGTGTGGTCGGTAAGCGGCGCATGGACAGAAACAATATCTGACTGTGACAGTAATTCTTCGAATGAAACGCGCTTGTACTGTTCATGGTTATGACTGCCGGACGTAGAATAATAGATGACGCGGCAGCCAAAGAGCGAAGCAATTTGTGCCACTCGCTGTCCAATGGCGCCAAGCCCGATAATGCCCCATGTCATGCCGTTAATTTCATGAAAGATATTTGCAAAATGTGTAAATGTCGTGTTGTTTACATAAGCGTCACTTTTTACATAGTTGTCATAATACGGCAGCTTTTCCAGCAGGTAAAACAACATGGCAAACGTATGCTGTGCAACGCATTCCGTTGAATAGCCGGCTACATTGCGCCAGGCGATGTCCCGCTGCTTCAGATAGTCTTTATCCAGGTTGTTCGTACCTGTTGCAGTCACGCAGATCAGCTTCAAGCGGGCAGCTTTTTCCAGTGTGTAGGCGTTTGCCTGCATTTTATTTAAAATAATGACATCTGCGTCCGTAATGCGCCCGCGCATCTCATCCGGTGTGGAAAATCCATAGATCGTAACGTTTCCCAGCTTTTCAAATGACGACAGGTCGATGTCGCTGCCGATCGTATCCGCATCTAAAAATACAATATTCATCGTAATATCCTCCCTTTCCTCTTTATTATAAAAGATCAGGCAGTGCAGCGTCAATCGTATACAATCCCAATAAATTATTGCAAAAACAGTTAAAATTATGAAGAACTTATGTTATACTGATTAGTAATACGATCAAGCATCCGGTTCTGTGAAAATACTGCGCAGACAGCGGCGATGACTCAGGAGATACGATCATATGTCTGAAAAGAAGAAAAACGTACTGCTTCAGGGCGGGATTCTGGCTGGGGCAGGAATTATTACGAAAATTATTGGATTTGCATACCGCATCCCGATGGGAAATATGATGGGGGAAGAGGGAAACGGGCTTTACTCAGTCGCATTTGGAATCTATGGCATTGCATTAACGATTTCCTCTTACAGCCTGCCTCTTGCAGTGTCGAAAATGATATCGGCAAGGGTCGCAAAAGCAGAATATCAGAATATGCGCAGGGTATTGGTCAGTGCACTTGTCTATGGATTGATCGCCGGCATGATTGCGATGAATGTGCTGTTTTTTGGGGCAGGAGTGATGGAGACGCTGTATCATAAGCCCGGAATCTACAGGCCGCTGCGCGTTTTGGCGCCGACGACCTTTATTGTTGCGCTTCTTGGTGTGTTCCGCGGCTATTTCCAGGGGCATGGAGATATGGTGCCTACTTCGGTCTCTCAGATCTTAGAGCAGGTAGTCAATGCGCTGATCAGTGTATTTGCTACCTGGCAGTTTATGAATATGTATGGGACATCCAAAGAGGCGCCTTCTTACAGCGCAGCCGGCGGCACACTCGGTACGCTTGCCGGAGCAGCGACAGCGCTTTTGTTTATTATGTACCTGTTTGGTACTACCCGCAAGCGGTATATGAACAAAATAAATCCGGGAGAACGGCTGGAATCCAGCGCTTCTATTTATCAGGGCTTATTTTTGACAATTATACCTGTGATACTAAGCCAGACGATCTATCAGATTGGCTACACGATCGATGACCTGATGTTTGGCAACCTGATGGCTCTGAAAGGGTATAAAGACCAGGTCGTTACATCCTTGCAGGGGGTGTACAATACGCAGTACAACCAATTAGTGAACCTGCCGGTAGCGATTGCGACAGCGATGGCGGCGTCCACGCTTCCAAGCATTGTATTATCGAGGATGCAGAACGATGCGCATGGAGTCAATCAAAAGATTACGCAGGTAATCAAGGTCAATATGGTCATTGCATTTCCGTCTGCCATCGGATTGGCTGTATTGGCAGAGCCGATTATGAAAATGCTGTTTCCAAGGCTTGTTACCTATCAGCCGCAGGCAATTATGCTGCTGATGACAGGCTCAAGCGCAGTCGTTTTTTATGCACTGTCGACGCTGACGACGTCTATCTTGCAGGGACACAATTTTATGCGGCTTCCGGTCATACATTCTGCCATTTCACTTGGTGTTCATATCGTCTTATTAGGAATCTTGCTTGTTGCGACAGATTTAAACGTTTATGCGCTGGTGATCTGCAATGTGCTCTTTCCGCTTGTCGTCAGTATGCTGAACTGCCGTGCCATTACAAAAGAAGTCGGCTATCGCTGGGAATATTGGAACACATTTATCAAACCTCTGCTTGCCTCAGCCGCAATGGGGATAGTAGCTTTTGTTGTATACCGTGTCTTTTATGAAGCGTTTGAAAATGTATATATTGTCTCCTTAATGGCTTTTGGAGCGGCAATAACCGTCTATGCGGTTGTGATTTTGCAGATTCGCTGCTTTAGTGAAGACGAGCTTAGATCTATACCAGGCGGACGATATTTGGCAAAATTAATGCGTTAGGAGTTAGTATTATATGGAGATTATATATATTGTGATTGGAGCAGCCTGTATTTGGCTGCTCCAAAAGGTTTTATATCAAAAATACTGGAATCAGAATCTGACAGTTGCTATTTCGTTTGCGCAGCACGAAATTATGGAACAGGAAGAAGGCGAGCTGTGTGAGACGATCAGCAACGGCAAATGGCTTCCGCTTCCAATGCTGCGTGTAAAGTTTGAAGCAGATCGGCATCTGGACTTTGGGCAGGAGGAAAATATTGCAGTTACCGACCGCTGCTATAAAAGTGATATCTTTTCGGCAATGATGTATCAAAAAATTACAAGAAGATTAAAATTCTTTGGAAAGCGCCGTGGATATTATACGATAGAAAAAGCAACCGTAGATTCAACCGATTTATTTATGGAAACGCATCTGCGGGAGGAGTATCCTTGCAATACATGGCTGTATGTCCTGCCAGGACATACAGATACCAGGCGTCTTATGATCCCATATCAGAAAATTATGGGGGATATCCTGACAAGACGGTATACCTATGAAGATCCGTTTGAATTTCAGGGGATTCGCCCGTACCAGCCGTATGACAGTATGCGCGATGTAAATTGGAAAGCGACGGCACATACCGGAGAGCTGCGTACCAACCTGCACGGCTATACGGTGCGGCAGGAGGTTTGCCTGCTGCTGAACCTGGAGTCAGAAACAATGATCGAATACGCACAGCTAAGAGAAGAAAGCATACGCATCGCAAACAGCCTGTCTGAGATGCTTCTGACACAAGGAATACCAGTGGGAATATACAGCAATGCGAAAGACCTGCTCACGAAACAGGAGCTGCATCTTAAGTCCGGTGCAGACCAGCATCATCTGAAACAGATACGTCGAAACCTGGCAAGGCTGGATTTGTCACAGCCGATGGAGGAATTTGGTGATTTAATAAAACAGAACTTAATAAACGAGAAAGGTGATGTGCTCTATGTACTGATATCATCCTCACAGAGGGCAAGTATCAGGCAGGCATTTGCACGCCTTTCGGCAGAAGCAGGCGCAGGCTGCTGGATACTGCCGCTGTACACTTGGATGGAGCAAAAAGCAGTATCAGATCAGGAATGTCAGGTAATGCGGTGGGATGTTGAGCAGGAAGCGTAGAGAATGAGAGTAGATGGGACAGAGAGAATGAGAGTAGATGGGACAGGGAGAATGAGAGTAGATGGGACAGGGAGAATGAGAGTGGATGGGACAGGGAGAATGAGAGTAGATGGGACAGGAGAATGAGAGTAGATGGGACAGGGAGAATGAGAGTAGATGGGACAGGAGAATGAGAGTAGATGGGACAGGGAGAATGAGAGTGGATGGAACAGGTGGAATGAGAACGGAGATGGAAACAGGTGGAATGAGAACGGAGATGGAAACAGGTGGAATGAAAACGGAGATGGAAACAGGTGGAATGAGAACGGAGATGGAACAGGTGGAATGAGAACAGAAGGACAGGGGGGATGACATTGAGGAAATGGCTGCGTGGATTGTGGAGTGATGAAATGCTGGATCATATAGTGGTACTGCTTATGAAGGGCTTGCTGTACCATAGCGCAGTATGTGTGCTGTACAATCTTTCATCGGAAAAAAGTGTCTTAATGGACTTGAAACTGCTGGTTTTATATGTGCCGTTTATCCTTTTCTTTATATACCGCATAAAATGTAACAACTTTTTTGCTTTTTTACTTTTTCATGCGTTTACAAGCGGTGTTTTTATACTATTATTTAGTGACAAGGAAGCACGGATTTTGACAGCAATCTTTGTTTTAGGGATGGCGGCAGCGTCTGTTTACAAGCGGCTTTCGGGAGAATGGGAGGAAATATGCCCGCCGCCTGCCGCATATCTGGTATTTTTTGTGATGTATCTTGCTGCCATGCAGGGAAAACGGCAGGCTGCGATGCAGATCTGCTTTTTTGAAGCTTTTCTATTCCTGATTTTATTTTTTGCATACCGAAATATATCAGGTACAACTGCATTTTTAAAAACAAATGACAGTATAAAAAATTTACCGGCAGGGCAGCTTAAGTATTTAAACCGTATGATGCTTGGATTTTTTATTTTCTTTTTAACAGCAGGGATGTTTTTTGTGCCGTATTTGCCCGTCGGCACATTATTCAATGGTATAGGTGAGCTGCTGCGGTTATTGATCCGCGGGTTGATCCTGTTTATTCTCTGGCTTGCTGACAGAAAAGAGCCGGAAACGGGTCTTTTGGAACAAAACACGGAATCTTCGATGACTTTTGCCGAAGCCGGAGAAACGTCTGCACTGGCGCAGGTGCTGGAACAGATCTTTTTAACAGCGTTTACGGTTTTGCTGGCAGCAGGGATACTCTATTTTGCTGGCAGGCTGCTCTATAAAATGTATCAGCGCTTTTACGACCAGCACAGGGAAACGACAGATGAAAGCGAGTTTTTGTGGAAAACCCCGGTGCATAAGGGACGAATTGCCAGAAAGCGGCAGAAAACAGAGCACGTGGCGCCAATAGGCATAAACCAGAAAATCCGGCGCTTGTATAAAAAACGCATCCAGCGTCAGTTTGGGACAAAGTCGGTGATGCAGCCCGCATGGACACCGACGGAATGGGAGAGCGCATTGCGGCAGGCGCAAGAAGAGCCTGAGACGACAAAGCTGGAAAAACAGATACAGGCGCGGATTGTGCTCTATGAAAAGGCACGCTACAGCCAGCATGAATGCGAAAAGCAGGATCTGGAGATAATGAAGCAGAGCTTGAAGTAAAAAAAATAGAAATAAACATGCACAAACACTGGAAACATATAACAGAGCGGCAATGGCGGCATTCCCTGATTTGTGCTTATGTATAAAAGCCCGCATTTTACAGATACTACAACAGCATCAAGTTAAAATCTGTAAATGGAGGAATTTTTCATATGAAAGCAACAGGTATAGTCAGACGAATAGATGATTTGGGGCGCGTCGTCATCCCTAAAGAAATCAGAAGAACTTTGCGGATTCGTGAGGGCGATCCTCTGGAAATCTTTACGGATCGTGAAGGCGAGATTATCCTTAAAAAGTACTCTCCGATCGGTGAACTCAGTGAATTTGCCGGACAATATGCCGAATCATTGGCACAGACGACAGGAATGCTGGTATGTATTACCGACCGCGACCATGTAATTGCAGCCTCAGGAAATGGCAAAAAGGATTTTGAAGGGAAACCGATCAGCCATCAACTGGAATGTGTGATCGAAGACCGCAACAGCATGGTGGCAAGCAAGGAAGAAAGTGAGTTTGTGAAGGTGACCCTGGATGATAACGGCGAGTACGCTTCGCAGGCGATCAGCACGATTATCTGCGAAGGGGATGCGATCGGGTCGGTGATTCTCTATAACAAAGACGAAAAAACGAAAATGGGTGAGACAGAAAGTAAGCTGGCAATGACTGCCGCAGGATTTCTGGGCAGGCAGATGGAGCAGTAATCCGCAGCAGACTAAAAATAATAAATTAAGGGAGCGATAATTAAATTGTAAATCAATTTATGCTGGAATCAAAGCAGCCACATGCAATTCCGTTCGATTATATGTGAGTAAAAGGCGGAAAGGCAATGTGGCTGTTGATCTTAAAAAGATGTATTATATAACGCTATAATTTATTTTGTTGTAGTTTAATTGCTGTCAGATCAGGCTTTGCAATACGTTAAGCATCGTCATGTTCTGTCTCGACTTCTGTAATTTGTGCATGATTGACTAAAAAGTTCAATGCCTGGTCTTCTAAAAGCGTTGTGCGGATTTCCTCTTCGCCGTAAGTTTCCAGCAATTCTTCCTTGGACTCTGCGCCGGTTTGTTCCATATAATAACGGATACCGTCTTCGTATTCATCTTCTGAGACAGTCAGCTTTTCATTTTTTATAATGGCATTTACAATCAGCGTCCGGTAGAGCGAGGACTGTATTTCCTCTTCAACGTCTTCTTTGGTCATATCCAGAAATTCGTACACATCGTCCAGGTCATTCATGCCAAAAATATCCAGATAGCTCATATAAATACTGTTGACCCGTTCGCGCGCCGCGTCATAGTCTTCCTGTGTATATTTTAAAATACTGGAATTCTCAATTACCTGCTGGAGCAGTGCTTCCTGAAGCTCCTGCGTGCTTTCCTGCGCATAGCTGTCCGTAACGTTTGTGCGCATAGCGTCAGCAAATTCCTTGTAGGAACCATAGCTTGTATTTTCTTTTATAAATGCGTCCGTAGGATCAGGCAGCAGCTCTTCCTGGATATCGGTAATGCGGATTTCAAAATCGACAGTCTTGCCTGCCCACTCCACATCGATAAAATCATCGTCATAGTCCAGCGAAAAACTCAGTTCGTCATTTACAGAAACGCCGGTCAGCTTTTCATCAAATGCTTCTCCGTACTCCTGTGCGCCAAGCGTAACATCATAGCTTTCCTCCTGCATGACAACAGAGCCGTCGATGGAGGCTTTAAAGTCGGTCTGCACATAATCGCCGGATTTTGCCGGGCGTTCGACGGAACGATATTCTGCAAACTCCATCAGCTCTTCGTGAATCCTGTCTTCCACAGCTTTTTCTGTCACGATATAATTTTTTTTCTCCGCTTTTAATCCGGTATAAGGGGCAAGGGAAACAAAATCATCTGAATAGACAGCATTTTCAACTGGTTGATTTCCTGTCGTAGTCGGGGCATTGGTGCCGCACGCCGTCAGCATACATGCAGCAAGCAAAAAGATTGCAAATTTTTTTTTCAAAATAAATCCTCCTGTGAAATGGTAGTTGATACTTGCAAAATCAGTATTCAATTATAACATATACTAACAGTAAATTGTGAATAAAATCTGAAAAACGCCAAAAATATCGATAGTAATATTGCCCATTGCAAAATGGAATATAAAATAGTTTTATGCCATATTGTACTATTGAGAAATTTTTGCTTTATGTGTAAAATAGTGATAGTTGTCCAAAGCGACAGTTGAAATTTTGGAACTGCCGTTATTTGATCTGGTAAAATTGTGCGGACAGAAAACGCAAAGTCAGAATACATTTACAGAAAATGAGGATTAAGAGAACATGGCAAAACAGAAAAAAACGAAAAAAAAATACCGCGGCTTCTGGATTTTTTTTAAATTGCAGCTTTTACTGCTTTTGCTGCTTGTGGCAGGGACAGGATATTATTTTGCAGGCGGATATGCCCAGACGATCTCACAGTTAAAAGAGGATGCAGACCTTTTGGTGGCAAAATCCAACAAAAGCATCTTTCGAAAAGGGGAGACAGGTCTGGTATACGGTTCGGATGGTAAGCTGCTTAAGGCATATAAGGGAGAAAAGGATTCTTATTATTTGGAATATAAAGACATCCCTGAGAATGTAATTAAGGCATTTGTCTCTGTGGAGGACAGAAAATTTTATAAACACAAGGGGGTCGATTATCTTGCGATCTTACGTGCCGTAATCGCTATGTTCCGCAATGGGGAAGTAACACAGGGAGGCAGCACTATCACCCAGCAGCTTGCGCGCACCATATTTTTGAGCAACGAGGTAACGTGGGAGAGAAAGATGGAGGAGATTTTTATTGCACGCAACCTGGAAGCGAAATATACCAAAAATCAGATTATGGAATTTTATGTAAATAATATTTACTTTGGCAACGGCTACTACGGCATCCAGGCGGCAGCTCAGGGATATTTCAGCAAAAGCATTGACAAGCTCGACCTGTCACAGACCGTTTTTTTATGCGCGATCCCGAATAATCCATCGCTGTACGACCCGGTGCATCATAAAAAAAATACAATCGGACGCCGCGACCGGATGCTCACAGCCATGTATGAGCAGGGGGAAATATCGCTCGCAACGTCCAAAGATGCCAAAGCAGAAAAAATAAAGCTTAAACGAAAAAAAGGCATAAAAAAGAATGATTATGTAGAGACGTTTGTCAATTACTGCGCAGTACGTGCATTAATGAAACAGCAGGGATTTGAATTTCAGTATTACTTTGATTCATCAAAAGAAGAGAAAAAATATAATCGTAAATATAGAAAATTATACCGCGAATGCGAAAGCAGCCTGTATACGTCCGGCTATCGGATCTATACGTCTATTAATATGAAGCAGCAGACAAAATTACAGGAAGCCATCGATAACGGACTGAATGGTTTTCAGGATGTAAACGACGAAGGGGTATACAAGCTGCAAGGCGCCGGAGTAACGATTGATAATACTACCGGATATGTAACGGCAGCCGTAGGCGGCAGATCGCAGGATTTCGAAGGCTACACCTTTAACCGTGCCTATCAAAGCTTTCGTCAGCCAGGCAGTGCCATCAAGCCGCTGCTTGTCTATACGCCGATGCTAGAGCGCGGCTATACGCCGGATACAATGGTTTCGGATACACCGATTGAAGACGGCCCTTCCAACACAGACGGCGTGTATGAAGGCACGATTTCCATTCGCCATGCAGTAAAGAGATCCAAAAACACCATTGCCTGGAAGCTGCTGGATGAGCTGTCGCCGGTAGCAGGTCTTTCCTATTTAAAAGCAATGAACTTTACAAAGCTCGACCCGGAAGATGAAAGGCTGCCAATCGCGCTGGGCGGCTTTACGATCGGCGTATCGCCGTTAGAAATGGCAGCGGGCTTTGCGACACTGCAAAATGACGGCTGCTACCGCGAACCGACCTGCATTATCAAAATAGAAGACACACAGGGAAACCTCATCTACCTCTCAGAGAACGAAGAGGAGGAAAAGAAAAATGCTGACAAAGATCAGGTGCAAGGCACGCGCATATACAAATCAAACGCTGCGCGTATGATGACCGACATGCTACAGACCGTCTTTACCGAAGGCACAGCCAGAGGCTTAGGGCTTGGCGATATGCCCTGCGCAGGCAAAACCGGAACGACAAACGACAACAAAGACGGCTGGTTCGCAGGCTACACCCGCTATTACACAACAAGCATCTGGGTCGGCTATGACCAGCCCGAAACACTGCCAGGGCTAAACGGCTCCACCTATCCAGGGCATATCTGGCAAAATTACATGTCGTCAATCCATGAAAACACGACGCCAATGAGCTTTATCCCGTATATCGAGCAAAAAGGAGTAGATCAGGATTTTTCTGAATAAGTGATTATTGAAGACAGAGAAAAGGCAGGAGTTATACAGAGGCTGGAATATTTGAAAAAAGTTTGAAAAATTATAAAAAATTACTGGACAAATAATGGTTTGTATGGTAACATAATTCAGGTGATAAGTTTAGTGCTTTTTTAAATTGTATCACATTGAATTATGATCGATGCGTGGCTCAGTTTGGTAGAGCGCTGCGTTCGGGACGCAGAGGCCGCAGGTTCAAATCCTGTCGCATCGACTACCTGAGGATTCCTGAGAGGAAAGAGCGGAAATCCTTGGCAGGGGCGGCTTCGGAGGCTTTTTGAATGAAAATTTCCGAAGCTCTTTTTTTATCTTTTTATTCAAAAAATGGTCGTTTTGGCTGGCGTTACAAAAAACGTTACAAAAAAATCAAAACAAACACTGGATACCTCGTGAAAGCTCGTCCAGATCATCCGGTGCGTTATTCATGCGGGATTTGTTAAAGTGTGCATAAATGTTTAGCGTGGTGGATATATCGGAGTGTCCGAGCCAGTATTGCAGCTTTTTGGCATCCCATCCTTTGTTGATCAGGAGGGACGCACATGTGTGCCGGAGTTTGTGCAGTGTAATTTCAGGTCGTCCGAATGCGGCTGCTGCTTTTTTAAATGAAGCGGAAATATAATTTGGGTCATAGGTACGTCCGTCTTCCCATGTAAATATATAGCCGTAGGCATTCTGGTATTCGTCCCCATAAAATTTTTTGTTTGTTTCTTGTTCCGCTTTTACCTTTTGCAGACATTGGACTGCAGCAGGGAACAGGGTCAGTGTCCGTGAACTGTTTTTGGTTTTCAGGGAGTCTTTTTTTACTACTGTTTTTGCCCGTACAACTGTATGCTGGATGGAAAGTTTCTGCTGTTCAAAATCAATGGCGTTCCACTTTAATCCAAGTATTTCGGAACGGCGCAGCCCCATATAGATCCCCATAAAAGCAATAGGCAAAAGCCGTTTAAAACGGATATCTTCTGCCAGGAATGTTAGCAGCCCAGATATTTCCTCTTCTGTCAAAAAAAGCAGTTCTTCCTCAAAGTCTTTGTTCTTTTTAGAAGACACCTGTACGGCCAGGGCAGGATTGGTATGGATAAAACCATCAATAATGCCCTGATTGAATACAGCATATAATATGGAACGCTGAGAACGTGTTGACCGGACAGAAAGCGGTTCCGGTTTATGTGTTTTCTGATTGATTTTTCCATATTGGAGCTGATACGTGAAAAACTGGTTTAGTATTGCCGCTGATACGTCACGGAGTTTTATACCAGGATGGTATTTTTCAAAAAAGCGGATGATTCCCTGGCTCCGGTACTGGTAGCTTTCATAGGTTGCCGGTTCAACATTGATCTTTTTTTGTTCCAGCCAGACCTGCAAGTATTCCAGTATTGTTATTTCTGGTGATAATTTTGTAAGGCTGACAGGCTCATCTTCTAAATAGGAATATTTTTCAATTACAGATTTTATCAATGTCTGTGCTTTGCGTTTGTTTCCTTTTTCCTCAAGTCCGGTGGGAATCGTTTTTTGTTTCCATTTTCCGGTTAGAGGATCTTTGTAACTAAGATATATATAAAGGTATGTTTTGCCTGAGCGTAATGTTTTTGCTTGAATAGTACCCGTCATATTTTCTCCTTTCACGGGTATGCTCATTATGATTATAGCATACCCGTTCAGATAATGCTATTCATTTAGTAATTTCAGAAGATTATCTTTACGTATTTTATATTTTCCGCCAATTTTTCTTGCCAGCAGCTCTTTATGTTTGATAAGCTCATACAGCGTATGGGGAGAAATTCGTAGTATTTTGCATACATCTTTTGTGGATAGAACATCAGGATAATTTTCTAGCATAAACTGCCTCCTATGGTCTAATATCAGTATATTTTTCTTTTGTATAAGAATCTGTACTCTCATAACGCCAATGAAGGTCTTTGCATATTTGAACCAGTTTTTGGGGCATCATATAATATTCTTCATATAGCAAAGGCATATATGTACGGATTGAAAAGGGGATTTTATATTCTTTTCTATTTTTAGTGCCAATTAATCTGTATTCTTCACTTGTAATGCGAAGAATATATACAGAATTTGTGTTTTGTTCTTTCGTTATATAAGGAAATGAGCAAACAAGGTGATTGCCTGAAACGCGTTGTACACACATTTTGTTTTCGTTTAGTAAGCAACTGATTTCTTTTGGTCCGAAACTGCTATGGGATATTCCTGTATCTATACAGAATTTTTCTAATGCATCATTTAACATATTTATCAGATTATTCTTTTTTACTATAAATAGAGGAACGGATAGTTTTTTATATGCAGGCATTCCGCAAATATGATCCGAATTAGTAATCAATATGGCAGAGTTATCGGCATTTTCCATTAACAATTCGTATGGGTCATAATAATTCCCATCTATGTAGGCGTTATCATATTGATTGCAGTTGGCGTCTTCACCGTGACAGCGACAAATGTCATCATTGCGACATGTCCCGTCGCAATAGTTTCTGCAAAGTTGCTTTGAAACGGGTATTTTACATTCAAAAGCACCTTCTTCTAACAGTTTATCAAAAAGGTGTTTTATTAATGCTGTATTATTAAGGCTTCTCAGATGATTCTGTTTCCATATATTCATATATGAAGTTCTGAAAGCCGACATGGAAAAGGATGCTCCATAATGTTCAGTAAGAAATCTTGAAAATTCTCTCATAGAGAAATCAAAGGTAAAAAACAAGCTAATACTTCGATCATCCATTGTTCTATTATGCTTTCTCTGAAATTGTTGATATTCAGTGCGGATATCAGTATTTTGTACAGAGTGCCAATCTGCAAATTCCTGCAGTAAAGAAGATAATTCAGTCCTGATTAAGAAAAGTTTTTCTAAAATTTGTTTGTTGTCAGGATCGTATTTCCAGTCGCCCATGTTTAATTTTATCATTCGACTGTGCAAAGAGTCAGTAATTTTGTCCAGCGCCCCTGATTCAGCAGTTAATAAAAGTAGCGCTGAGGTTCCCGCGTGGCTTGGTCGAACTACTTCATCTAAAAAGCGGTTTGCTTTTCGTCTTGTGTCGCTGTCGTGAAAAAGTGCAAAGTCATCAAGCACGATATAATCATTTGGTCGCTTTTGTAGTATCTTTTTTAAAGTAGAAACATTTATATCAGTAATAATATAAAATGATTTTCTTTCAATATTATTGTTTGAAGATTCTGAAATACTGTCATGTCGGTCTATTATAATTGCACCTGCAACTGTACTTTTACCGCTTTGCGGAGGGCCGATTAAACATAAAATAGGGTAAGCATTAATTCCGTTTTTCAGCATAGCGGGTTTCATAATGGATATCATGTTTCCGGCAAATGGAAGATGTAAAAGAGGATTTTCTATAAGTTGCTTTATTACGGGCAACACATTTCCAATTTTGATATTATTTTCCATAATTAATAACTGTCCTTTCTATTTGATCTGATGAACCTGTGTGAATTTATTATCTCACAAGAAAAATTAATTAAATGCCGAAAAATCTATCTTTTTTTTCAAATATGCTTGTGATATAATACATAAAATATTTTTAATAGTCGGAAATGAAAAAGAATGGATTTATCTTATGTATAATATTAGATAAATTAGAATTATCAGAGAGAGGATTTGGTGAAAATGAATAATGGAATGGATGGGATCACAGATGATGAAAGACTGATAATAAATGCTCTGGAGAACGAAGAAATTACAGCCGAGATAGAACAAGAGTTAAAAAAGTATCATATTAATTTAAAAAATAATGAATATTGGAAAGAAAAGAACTATGAAAATTTTTTGACTAAATTTATTCGACACAAGGAGAACCCTATATTTAATTCTATAACATATGATTATTACATATATAAAATTATATTACCAAAAAAAGGGATTGATGTATCAAGATTTTTGGGTGATTTTGATATGGGGAGTCACAAAAAAGCACCTGGTAGGATACAAGTTGGAAAACTGATAGATGAAATTGAGGAAACAGTTATTTTTCCTTTAAATCCAGAAATAGGTAAAAACGGGGAGGACTTATATCATAATATATATAAAAAAATTTATGGTTCTAGTTCTAAGGCAGGTTTGTTAAAGCAGTTTGAAGAAATTTTAGATATAGATTTTTCTGCTGTAGATGATTACAGCAAATATAAATTTATAAAGCTAATGTATAAATTTTGTAAAACAAATTATTATGGAAAGAAAATAAATTTTATACAAATGTTTAAAAAGGCGTCTTATGTTAACTCGAATAGATTTTTTGAAGGTAATGCAAAATATATTGAACTTTTAAAAAACGAGCTTATAAAAGAAATTCCATTGGATATTTACTATAGACTTATTACGAATATAGATGATGTAAATAGGGAGTGGATGAGCATATATAAATATGCACAAGATTTACTTTTTGAAAAAAAATATACAACCCTTGAGTTTTTTGCTGATCACTTAGAGCAAAGATTAAAAGAAATAGTTTATTTTGAAAACAACAAGGAACAAGTAAATGATGAAGAAAGTATTTTTGTAAAAGTGTTTTTTTGGGTATTGCAATATCAAAATCGATGTTATTCAGAAGAAGTAATAAGTATATCAAACCAGATACTTGATCATTATATAAGTTATACACGACTTTACAAGTTTTTGGCAAATAAAATAACGCACAGGGCACTTTCTAATGTATAATAAGTTTGCACAC
>Ga0137308_100918_pt1 | contig 36805 bp, 21 predicted proteins | sample Inofrocosms_June_FD_97181 | JGI IMG/M metagenome (GOLD analysis project Ga0137308, IMG submission 97181) | Mouse cecal microbial communities from Vienna, Austria - N-Acetylneuraminic and N-Acetylglucosamine D2O microcosms_June | ecosystem: Host-associated > Mammals > Digestive system > Large...
CTTCCTCAAACGCTTTGCCTTGAAAAATGATTCCGGGGAATTTGGCCGGATGTAATATGGCCGGTATATTTATTTATATAGAAGAACGGCTGAATATATTGATCCGAATATCCTATATTCAAGCCATGTAAGCGGGGGAAATTTGAAATGAAAAGCATTCGAACCAAAATCACACTGTGTCTTATTTTGACTGTCCTGATCGGACAGATCGCATCCGGCTCTTCCAGCATTCTGTTAAACTACAACAATACCATATCCACTGTAGAGCAGATGATGACTCAGACGGCGGTTCTGGCGGCGGGACGTGCGCAGCAGGAACTGGCGGTGTATAAGAATGTTGTCATGGAGGTGGGGTGTATTCCGCAGTTGTCCGATCCGGAAGTGACGGTGGAAGAAAAGCAGGCTATTATTGATGAGCGCGTTTCCATGCACGGTTTCCGAAGGGGAAATATTGTAGGCATGGATGGTATCAGTATTTTTGACGGAAATGATTATTCTGACCGTGAATATGTGCGTCAGGCCATGCAGGGAAATGTTTATGTATCGGAGCCATTGGTCAGCAAGATTACAGGGGAACTGTCCATTATGGTAGCGGCACCGTTATATTCTGAGGGAAACTATGGAAAATCCATTGTGGGTGTCGTATATTTTGTCCCAAATGAAACTTTTTTGAACGATATTGTATCGGCCATTCAGATGGGGGAAAACAGCAGAGCATACATGATTAATAAGACCGGTGATACGATTGCCGATATTACGCTGGATACGATCACGGTTCAAAACATAGAAGCGGAGGCGCAGAGCGATCCCGCGCTTCGGGAGCTGGCGGCGATCCATGCTGAGATGCGTCAGGGGAAAAACGGCTTCGGGAGCTATGTAAACGGAGAAGACAAAATGTATGCGGCTTATGCCCCCGTGACGGATACGGACGGCTGGAGCATCGCGGTGACGGTACCGCAGATCAATTATCTGGCTTCCACGCGGGACGCTATGGTTATCAATATCTTGGTGATCGGGATGTCCATATTGATTTCGGTTATCGTAGCGCTGGTTTTGGCTCTCAATATCGGTAATCCTATGAAGGCCTGCGTAAATCGGATGAAGCTGCTTGTGCAGGGGGATTTGGAGACACCCATGCCTAAAATTTCAAACAAGGATGAAACCGGTGTGCTTGTCAGATCCACGGAGACTTTGGTGGAGGGGCTTCGTACCGTTATCAGCGACATCAGTTATCTGCTCAATGAGATGGCAAATCAGAATCTGGATGTTCACACGGAGCATGAGGAAGTGTATGTGGGCAGCTTTCAGAGCATTCTGCTTTCCATGCGAAATATGCGGGTGGAGCTGAACAGCGCCATGCGCCAAGTCAATCATTCCGCGGAGGGAGTGGCAAATGCCAGCAATCAATTATCCTCAAGTGCACAGACGCTGAGTCAGGGGACTACGGAGCAGGCCAGCTCGGTACAGGAATTGGCGGCACGGATCAGCGTGATTTCCGAGGAAGTTAAAAATACTGCCAGCGGGGCATTGGATGTCAGAAGCCAGACGCATCAGACCGGTGAAGAAGTTTTCCTGTGTAACCAGAAGATGCAGAATCTGGTGGAGGCCATGGAAAAGATTCAGACCAGCTCCAATGAGATTGAAAAGATTCTTAAGACAATAGATGACATTGCATTCCAGACCAATATACTGGCGCTGAATGCGGCAGTGGAGGCGGCCAGAGCCGGCAGTGCGGGAAAGGGCTTTGCCGTTGTTGCGGAGGAGGTTCGCGATTTGGCCGGCAAATCTGCGGAGGCGGCTAGAAATACATCGGAACTTATTGCACATTCTACGGATGCGGTACATATCGGTACGGAAATTGCCCAGAATACGGCCAGTGTTCTTCTTGAGGTTGTGAACAGCATTCAATCCGTGGTGGACGCCATCGACCATATTGCCGTAGTATCCAACGAGCAGTCGAAGTCGGTTGAGCAGGTTTCCGAGGGCATCAATCAGATTTCCATGGTGGTGCAGAGCAACAGCGCCACCGCCGAAGAGGGGGCTGCTGCCAGTGAGCAGCTTTCCGCCGAAGCTGTCTGCTTGAAGGATTTGGTGAATCAGTTTACGCTTTCTTCGGAATGACTGTAATAGGGCAGGAATAGACATGTAATATAGACAGCCTTTGGCTATTCCCGGTACGGGTTTTATCATCCGGACAGGGAATAGCCTTGCTTTATATTCTGAGCTGCCTTTTTATATGCCGGCGGATATTTTATAACATATATGCGGGATATCTATGATTCAAGACTTTTATAGTAAAGGGGTAGGTAAAAATGGCTGACGAACAGGAGATATTGAACCGGTGGCGGCTGGTTCTGGGGAAATATTCCGCCGGGCAGCTCTCTTTTTCTTCCGGTGAGATAAACTATATGGAAATGGAAAATGTGCTGGATTATCTGTACTCAAGGGAATACGGGGAGGAACAGGAACTGCGGAAGGACAGAACGGGGGGCAGTGAGGGATCCCGGCTCACGGTGCCTCACTGGCTGCATCAGATTAAGAAGCTGTTTCCCAAGCGAACGGTGGAAATCATGGAACGTCATGCTCTGGAAAAATACGGCATGACGGAGCTTGTGACGGATCCGGAAGTTTTGAGGAAGCTGGAACCTAACAGAGAGCTTTTGAAAACCATTTTGGAATTAAAGCATATGATGAAGGGTGAAGTGCTGGAGCTTGCAAGGCAGATTGTAAAAAAGGTGGCGGATGAGATAGCCGGAAAATTGGAGCAAGAGGTCAGGATGTCATTTTTCGGGCAGTTGAACCGCAATGCCAGCAGTCCGGTGAAATCGGCCAGAAACCTTGATATGAAAAAGACCATCCGCATGAACCTGAAAAATTACGACGTGGACCGGCAGCAGCTGGTGCTGAAAAATGTTTATTTCAATTCCCGTATGAAAAAGTATAACCAGTGGAGGGTGGTAATCTGTGTGGATGAGAGCGGCTCCATGCTTGACTCCGTTATTCACAGCGCCATTATGGCCGGTATTTTTGCAAAGCTGCCCATGCTGGATACCCGATTGGTGATATTTGATACGAATGTGGTGGATCTGAGCGGCTATGTGGAAGATCCTGTGGAGACCTTGATGAGTATCCAGCTGGGAGGCGGCACTAATATTGCCGGCGCCCTTGCCTATTGTGAGGGACTCATTGATTTCCCTTGCCGTACAATGGTAGTTTTAGTTACCGATCTTTACGAGGGAGGAGGATATCAGCGGCTTTACAGTGTTTCGAAAGGCATCATTGAGAGCGGTGCAAAGCTGGTGGTATTGACGGCGCTTGATATGGAGGCGGTTCCTAATTATGACAGGAATGCAGCGGCGGCATTGGCCGATATGGGGGCATTTGTAGGTGCAATGACGCCGGAGGAACTGGCGGAATGGATAGGGAAGGTCATTGTGTAGGCAAAATGGCGCCGGAGGAACTGGCGGAATGGATAGGGAAGGCAATTGTGCAGGTGAAACAAGGACACCGGAAGGACTGTCAGCCTAAATGTGGAGAGGGACGGCGGACTGTGGGGATGAAGGATAAGGTGATGGCGGCATGGGTGATGGGAAAAGTATTTGGAAAGAAAGATTGACGGATGTGGATGATGATTATCTCATCGGTATCAGTAACAAGGGAATCGTGAAGCGTGCCTATAAGGATAAAGAGGACACGGCTGCAGAAATCGGGAATATAGACGGGGAAGCCGATGTGAGGGTGGGGGAGGAGACTGTAACTGTGTGTTTCCCCCTTGGGGAAAGTAAATGCACCTGCCCCTCCAGAAGCATTTGCCGTCATGTAATACAGGCGATACTGACGCTGCGGGAAAATGTCACAGCGGAGAATTTTCCGGAGCCGGAAAAGGCAGCGGGAGAAGATTCGCAGCCGGAGAAGGCAGCGGGAGGAGATTCGCAGCCGGAGAAGGCAGCGGGAGGAGATTCGCAGCCGGAAATTGCGGAGGAAGAAAAAGACGCACTGCGGGGGAAAAGTGCAGAGAGAACCGGAACGCATACAGGAGAGATTGCACACTTGGACCAGACAGCGGTGAAGAGTGCAGAAGAGTCAAGGAAAGCCGCTGAGAAAAAGGCAGCCGCACAGCCGGAGCTAGTCACAGAGAAGAAGGAAGCAGTTGCACAACCGGAGGCAGCCACAGAGAAGAAAAAGGCAGTTGCACAGCCGGAGGCAGCCACAGAGAAGAAAAAGGCAGCCGCACAGCCGGAGGCAGCCACAGAGTCGGAGGAAGCCGCAGAGAACAAAGGAACCGGCGCGTTATCAGATAAAACCGTACAACAACAGGCTTTTCAGGAAAATGCAGATGTGTTACAAGGAAAGTTTTCCGCAAGGCAGGAAATACCTGCCGTCTCCGCGAAGGTTTTCAGGGAAATAGAAGAATTTTCCATGCAGACTCTCAAAAGGACTCTTGGAAGCCGGCAGTTTCAAAATTTTACCAATCAGGCGCTTTCAGGGATCAGGCCTCAAATACAATATGCATCGGTGGTTACGGTGCGTCTTCCGGGCAGCGAGTCCGGGACGGAGATGGTGGTCAAGCTGCTGTCTCCTTTGGAGTATTCTTCCTGTACCTGCCATAAAAAGGAGCTGTGTGTACATAAGGCGGCCGCTATTATGTGGTGCAGGCTGGAGACGGGAATACTTACAGAAGAAGAGCTTATGGGAGAAGCTGCCGGGGAATTGTCCTATGACATGGATAAAGTAAAGGATGCGGCGGCACAGATGAAACTGTTTTTGGAGGAATTGTTCGGCACGGGTCTTTCCAGAACTTCTCCGGATGTGCTGGATCATATGGAAAGGCTTGCGGTGATCGGCCATAACGCAGGACTGGCTAAATTCGAAGGGTATTTCCGGGCTTTGTTTGATTCTTATAACAGATACTTTAAGAGGAAGGCGGCCTTTAAGACGGAAGAGCTTATGGGGCAGATGACAAGGCTCTACAGACGCGTGAAACAGCTGCAGCAGGCAAAGGACAGTGTGGAAGTGGGTCGGTATGCCGGAGAATTCCGGGCGGAATATCTTCCTGTGGGCAGATTGGAGCTGATCGGTATCGCTTTGGAACATTTTGACAGCCAATCGGGATATGAGGGTGAAACCATATACTTTTTGGAACAAAATACGAAAAAATGGTACACTTATACCAATGCAAGGCCGGTTTACTATGACAACAGCCGTAGACGAAAATTTACGGAACAGGGACAGGCGCCTTGGGGACTTGGCATTTCCCTCAACAATCTTTTGAAGGTCAGGATTCGTCTGATTGGGGCAAAATGCGATGTAAGGCAGAGACTGTCCGCCAGTCAGGACACAAGGGGAGAAATTATACAAGAACAAAAGCTTACGATTTCCGACGTAGAGAACTGGTATTACAGAGATTTCGGTGAACTGCTTTCGGAGCAGATCGGAAAGAGTCAGAGAGACTGGCTTGTAAGGGATAGCTCGCAGGAAGTGGCAGAACTTGTATTCGTACAGCCCGAGTCCTGCCAGACGGCGGATTTTTCCCAGACAAAGCAGCAGCTTTCCTTGCCCCTTTATGATGAGAAGGGGCGGGAGGTCACTGTAGAAGTCACCTATTCCAAGGAGGAAGCCCTCACTATTCGATATCTTGAAAGACTTTCGGGAAGAAAACCACCCTGTTTTGTGGGGAAGCTTTATTTCAGGGGGGAAAAGATGTGTCTGTATCCTTTGGCAGTGCTGGATGATTTCGAGTGACCTTCCGACGGAAGACGCAAGCATGACGGATACAAGCACAACATAGCCCCAGCGCCGTTATGTAATTCGCTTACGGACGCGATTTTGGCTTCGCGGGAGGGGTTGTTAAACGGGAAACAAAGGCGCGGGAAAAGAAAGGGTTTTTATGGACTTTAATGAATGCACAAAATCAAAATATGCGGCTGTCGGGGAGATGACCGATGAGGTATTGGGATTGATGGAGGAACTGTACCAGAGCGGCTTTGATACCGTCCATGACAGCACTCTTCAGAGACTGGAAAAATCCGCAAAGCAGACAAAACAGTACGGAATGAAATATTTGTCGGAGCTGTTGGAAGCCCTGTCCGCCGAAATTTCTTCAGGGCGTCACAGGATGGAGAAAAAGACAGCGCAGATAGCGGAACTCTACACGGATATTAACGAATATCTGTACTATTGCAGACAGAAGGCGGCATACGACAGGTGCAGAGAGAGTTATTCTTGAAAATAGAATCCTGAGACGCAACAGGATTTCGCGTATATCAGCCTAGAGCGTGTTTGAAAATTGCTTTCTGGCAGATGTGCGTCACAATTTGTGGGCGATTTGTGCCAAATGAAGGGCGCATAGCGGACTATGTAACCTGAATTTGGCACAAATATCACGCAAAGTGGGGTGTGCAGATGTCAGGAATGAATTTTCAAACACGCTCTAGGGTTTGTCACGTAAAAAGTGCATGAAACCGCTTCGGGGCGGCGTGGATGTAAACGGTACCGGAAAGAGTCCTATGAACAGCTAAATTGTTGAAAACAGTAGATAGATACTTACTGATTTGCTATAATACAAACTAAGCAGTATCAATGGGGAAATATGCTGCCATATCACGTGAAATCAAATGTTTGCCTGTGTTGGCGCATGGTTTTCTGCCGATATGGCATAATAGCAAAACTAAAATGGCAGGAGGAGAAAATATGATTCACCCGGAAGATCATCGCATTACGAAAATTATGGAGTCTTTGGAGCAGGCAGGCTTGTTTACGGAAGAAGAGCTGACGCTTGCAGAGGATTACCTGATGGGCGTTGTAGACCGTCAGGAATTGGGGAAGCTGGCATTCAGGGATATGTCCGGTTTGTCTTCTAACATTGCGACAGGGTTCAAAAGTTCTTTCATGGAATTGGTCCGCAGAGGAGGAATGGAGGAAGGGAGAAAGCTGGCAAGTATCCTGTTTGCCGCAGGGCAGTCAACCTGTATGGCTCTGTTGCCACAGCCGGCATTTTACGACCAGAACTTTAACCTGTTCCCCTCGGAGCCGGAAAAGATGGCGGCGGTTTATGCTTCTGATGTGGGGAGGACGATGTACTCTTTCAAAGAAACTTTTTTGTGGGAGTTAATCAAGCGGACGGAGGGTGATACCGACATTCTAAAAAAAGCTCTCGCATACCAGAACGACAAAACATCGAACGGAAATCTGATTTTAATGGGAGCGTATTTTTTGGCAAAGTATCCCGGTGTGGAGCCGGATAATGCCTCGGGAGCCCTTCTTGAGGAAGAAGATGTCCCGCTTATGAAGGAATATGGGGATAACCTGATCAATAAGCTTTCCGGCATTTATGCCGATAAAACCGCACCGTTGGTCTGGAAGGAGATTGAGAGCGCTATAGACAATGATAAAGTGGATGGCAGGATCATGAAAACGGCAAAAGCAGAAATGGCAAAAACGGGCTTCGGCACGAATCAGTTTGTCCTGCGTGTCATCGGCAGTATGGGGTACATAAATTTCAGCCTTTCACCGCGCCTGAAAAATGTGGTAAAGGTATGCCTTGGGGCGGATCTCAACGGAATGCTGGATACAATGATGATTTATGATATGAGGAAACATATGAAGGAGAAAGGGGGGAATTATGACGAGGTATTTGGAATTGCCCCCGAAAAATATATAAGATGGGCGGCGGATAAAGCAAGGAAAAGCATTTTAAGGGAATTATACTGGCGCTATAAAGAGCAGTATTTATTATATATGGCCAAGGCGGATTTTGAGCCTTATAATGTGATGGCTTCTATCCTGAGAGAAGAGGATCCCAAGGAGTTCGGGAACAGAATGCTCTCGGAAGCCTCCAGACAACGGAACAAAATCATCAATGCTTTTGTAGATATGACGGAGACTGGCGCCTGCAGTGACGTGAGGGAATATCTGGAGAAGGGGACCGATATAGAAACAATCTACCCCTATGGGGAAAAGCTGCTGAAAGACGATGCATGGCGTGGAATGAGAAATTTCTTGAATATGCTGCAAAGCTACCAAAAAGGCTACGGATACGATGCCTTGGGCAATAAATGCGAGGCAATGCTGATGCTGTGCGGGGCGCTGGGAAGATATAGTTATATATTCGGCGGTTATAACAGCGTTCAGCCGGAGGAGGTAAAAAGGCTGTTTGCTTCAGTGGACTCGGAAAAACTGTCTCTGCGGTATCAGCTGTCCGGCTATTCGGAAATAGCTGCTTCCTATTACCTTGGCGAGGAAGGGAAAGTAGTTTATGAGGATGCGGCAAAAGAAATTTTCCGGAAATATTTGGCGGACAGGCGGGAGGAAATGCTTTCTGCCTTTCAGGAGGCCGACAGCGCCGGCAGAGGCCTTGCACTGCAGCTTCTGTCGGAGAAACCGGAGGAAAATAAAGAGGAAATCCTGAAATATGCACAGGATACCGCAAAGTCGGTGAAGGAGCAGCTGTTGGAAATCCTCTATCAAAAGGCGGAGTGGGAGGAGGATGTGATTGCACTGCTCTCATCCAAGAAGGCGGCGGACAGGGATGTGGCCGTCCGCGTTCTGGCAAAATGGGACGGAGCAAAATATAAGACGCTTTTCGGGGGAGCTTTGGAGAAGGAGAAGAACGGCAAGGTCAGGGCGCTTCTTGACAATGCATTGGGCGTGGAAGGCGGCGGACAGTCCGGAGACCGGAATATTTCTCAGGAGGATCTGGTAAAAGAGATTCACAAAGGCAATAAAAAGCGCGGGCTTGCATGGGCTTATGAGACCCCATTCTCCAAAGTGCATAAGAAAAACGGCGAGGAGGCGGGGGAGGAATATCTTCAGGCAGTCCTGTTGTGCTATTCCGCCATGTCACCCTGCGGCATCAGCCCCAGCGCGGCAACTCTGGCGGAGGCCCTGAACGAGGAAGAGCTTGCGGTCTATGTGAACGAGCTGTTTGACAAATGGCTGGAGGCGGGAGCGGAATCTAAGAAGCGCTGGGTGCTCTATGCCGCTTCCATCCACGGAGGCAGTGAGATTGTGGGCAGGCTGCACCACCAGATTCAGGAATGGCCTCAGGCTGCCCGGGGCGCCATTGCATCGGAAGCGGTTCAGGCGCTGGCATTGAATCCCAAGCCGCAGGCTCTTTTGATTGTGGACGGCATCTCAAGGAAATTTAAATTTAAGCAGGTGAAGGCTGCGGCGGAAAAAGCATTGGAATATGCCGCGTCACAGCTGGGAATCACCAAGGAAGAGCTGGCGGACAGAATTGTACCGAATCTGGGATTTGACGATCATATGGAGCGTTGTTTTGATTACGGTGCCCGCCGGTTTACCGTGACCATCACACCGGCTTTGGAGATAGAAGTATTTGACGAGAGCGGGAAGAAATTGAAAAATCTGCCTGCACCGGGAAAAAAGGACGATGAGGAAAAAGCGGCTGCTGCCTACGATGAATTCAAGCAGATGAAGAAGCAGATGAAAACCACCGTGAGCAGTCAGAAAATGAGACTGGATATGGCATTGTCCACCGAACGACAGTGGAGTGTGGCATCTTGGAAGAATTTGTTTGTGAAAAATCCTATTATGCATCAGTTTGCGATCGGGCTGATCTGGGGGATTTATGAAAATCGAAAGCTTGCCACATGCTTCCGTTATATGGAAGACGGATCCTTTAATACGGAGGATGAGGAGGAATTTGAACTTCCGGAGGACGGCGAAAACGGTTTCATTGGTTTGGTGCATCCCATCGAACTTTCCGAAGAATCTCTGGAAGCATGGAGACAGCAGCTGGAAGACTATGAGATTATACAGCCCATTGAGCAGCTTAACAGACCCGTTTTCCTCAGAACCAAGGAGGAAGAGGAGCAAAGGAGCCTTGATAGATTCGGGGGATGTATCGTCAATGATCTGTCTTTGGGAGGAAAATTGACGGGCGAGGGCTGGTATCGCGGCTCCGTTCAGGACGGGGGCGCTTTCTATACTTATTATAGAGAAGATCCCGAACTTTCTCTGGGAGTGGAGCTTCACTTTTCCGGCAGCGGCGTGGGCGGCTTGAACGAGGATGTGACGGTGTACGAAGCCAGATTTTATGAGGCAGGCACCATCAAACGGGGCAGCTATGAATATGACGAGGCGGATGACAAGAACTCTTATCTTTTGAAGGATGTGCCAAAGCGTTATTTCAGTGAAGTGGCACGCCAGATTGCCAAGGCCACATCCTCCGGCAAGGACAGGGATGAGAGCTGGAAGACAAACAGACGGTAACAGGGCATTAGCGGTTCCGTCACAAGGTACTGTCACATACCGGAAATGACAGTTCCCGCTTTCATGCAGTGGTGGTGCGCCGCCGGACTTTCATGCATGGTGGCGGTGCCGGATTGCATGGGATTTACTATAAAAGGCTATTGACGAATCAGAGCCGTAATATTATGATAGGAATTAAATTGTCCGGGGAAACAGGTGTAAGTCCTGTACGAGCCCGTCGCCGTGAGGCATACGTATTGAGCCGTCGGCCTGACCCGAAGCCACAATCCGGGGAAACGCCATTGGAGTAAATCCGAGAAGGCCGGCCGACGGGAATGCCAAGTCGAAATATCCGGACAGTTGAATCCTCACTGGTGTGAGTATGGTTTCTCTTTTAAGGGGAGCCATATTTGCTTTCCGACCGCGGGCGCCGGTCGTATGAGGAAATATATTATCAAAGGGAGATTTGAGTATGCAAAAGAAATGCAGTAAAAAACGATTGTCATGCATCCTTTGTATGGTGCTTATTGTGGCTATGGCACTTTTTACAACCGGCTGTAATGGCAGCACAGACAACGGAAGCTCTGCTTCGGCAGGAAGCACGGAAGCGCAGGCGGACGGCAGCGGGACAGGCGGCAGCGGCACGCAGGCGGACAATGTTCAGTCAGGCGGCGGAACGCAGGCGGACGGCAGTCAGACAGGTACGGACGTTGAGACGGAGCCGCAGCAGTTGGGAGAAGGCGGCACACAATTTAATTTCACGGTGTCGGACAAGGACGGAAAGGAAACGGTGTTTGAAATCCACACGGACAAGCAGATTGTAGGAGATGCCTTGTCCGAACTGGGGTTAATCGAGGGAGAGGAAAGTGAGTACGGGCTTTTTGTCAAAACCGTCAACGGCATCACCGCCGATTACGATAAGGACGGGGTATACTGGGCCTTTTATATCAATGGTGAGTACGCTTCCACCGGTGTGGATTCCACAGCTATAACGGAGGGTGACAGCTACTCTTTTCGGGTGGAATAGCGCCTTTGCTGTGCTGCTCCAATTGAGGTTAGTATCCGGCAAAGGGTGACTCTGCCCTGTGGAAGACATTCTCGGATACGAATTAGTACTACAGCGAATAATTCAAATAGTGTTTTTTGTAATGGAAGATAAGATTATGCGTTGTGGTGTCAGTGCTTGCGCCAGTTCATTAATCAGTATGTGTGCAAGAGGTTGTGTAAACACCCCTCTTTAGCATGCAAGGGGTATGGATATGAAGCTTACTATCAGGGAAATGGCTGTATTCGGGATGCTTGGGGCTGTCATGTATGCATCCAAATTTGTGATGGAAATGTTTCCCAATATTCATCTTTTGGGTGTTTTTACGGTGGCGTTTACCGTTGTTTACAGGAAAAAGGCATTGTATCCCATCTACACATATGTTATTTTAAACGGTATTTTCTGCGGGTTTGCCACTTGGTGGATTCCTTATTTATATTTGTGGACGGTTCTGTGGGGCGCCGTAATGCTTCTGCCTAAGAATATGCCGAAAAAGCTGCGTCCCGTGGTTTATATGACAGTGTGTGCATTACATGGTTTCCTGTTCGGCACTTTGTATGCTCCGGCGCAGGCGCTTCTGTACGGACTGAGTTTACAGGGTACGCTGGCATGGATTGCTGCGGGTCTGCCATGGGATATGCTGCATGGTATCAGCAATTTTTTCTGCGGAATTCTGATTACGCCGATTATTATGGCATTGAGGCTTGCGGAGGGAGAATATACCCGCGGGGGATAAAGGGATTTTCGGCTGCAGTGTCGTCAGTCAACGGTGCCGCTGCATCGCAGCTAATGAATATCTGAAGGAATTGAACCGGTATGAAGAAGAGGTGTTGAAATTCCTATACAGAAGAGGATTAGAGGCAGCTGAAGCAGCAAAGCATCTTATCGTCAGCTGCATTAAATCTGAAAAGGATGAAAAAGGCCATGGCATAGATAACCATGACCTTTTTCCTTGTAAAAATTCCCGTTGCTTTTACTAAATATGTGCCGTTATATTCCGGGAGATTTCTAATATAAGAGGGTTTGTCAACAGCTCGAAAATGTCCCAAAGCTGGGGCGGTACTTTTCGCAGCGCGCCCCTTTTCATATGGAATGGTGTAACTAAACTTTAACTTGTTGTTTCTGCGTTTTAAAAAAGCTGGTTTAGGCAGAATGAGTCTGCTGAAGCCAGCTTTTTTCAGCAATTCAAAGCGTAGATTAAAAGTTTCATATTTTACAAATCCTTATCTTATTAATTCATATCTGCCATTCACGAATATATCACAGATATTATACTCAAGACCGCCAGAATTTACTAATCTGCTCAACCAAGAATCTGGCTGTCGGTCTCTCGTTATACAAAACAAACTGTAAATCTTTTCGATACGCAGTATAAATTAAGCGTGAAGAAAAAGTATAATTATTGCAATGTGCTGATTTTAACAGACCGAGGGTGCTGGTATTGATTGAGGCGGCAAAAAGCGGAAGTATCAATATGGTTGAGATAGACGAAAGAGCTGTATACTTGTGGCAAGTAAAAAAGAGCTCTAAAAGTAAAATCCTGCACATTGAAAAGAATATGTTTTCCAAATATAATGAAATAGAGTTTGCTTTGCAACCGGAGTATACGTCAACATTTCAGAATGAGGATTATCATGAAGAAAAAAAGAAAATCCCTACAGCAGAAGCTGGCAATTATATTTACATTCATTATTCTTTTTATCGTTGCATTTTCCCTGTTTTTGTATAAAAACGCTACGGACACCATCCGTGAAGAAACTTATGAAAAAATGAGCGTACAAGCCGAATATTATCAGAAAATTCTGGAAATGGAAGTGAGCAATGGACTGACCCAGCAACTGGAATTTTTTAACAATCGGAGATTGGTATTTCTGGCAAAACCCAATTCCGGTCTATCCATCTACGAAGAAAGGGAGTCTGTTTTGGATGTGCGGGAGAGGATATGGATCATCACAGAGAGCAATAGTCTCATACAAGGTGGTATCCTCTATATTCCGGGAACAGAATATCGTATTACATCCGCTTCTATCAATCGTATGACCCAATCCGATCTGGATGATATGGAATATTACCTGCAGACTGCAGGAGAAGAGCTTCATTTTGATGGTGAAAACTTTTATTCTGTGCGGAACAATATGAATTTTGTTTTTATTATTTTCTACTCCAGCAGGCAGATTGTAGAAAATTTGTCATTGTTCAATGTTTCCGCAAATGGCGGTTCGTTTATCTATCATGTGGATAGTGATGTAATGCTGGAGAGTAATTCCTCCGAAGTAACCGGGAGGATGATTCTGGAACAGCTGGTTCGGGATGAGCAGGGAGTTTATGAAAGAGTTCAGAGGGTGCGGCTGGGAAATGATAATTATCTGGTATTCGTGGGGGAACAGGGAAAGTTGGGCATATTTGTTCAGTATATTGAGGAAGCATCCCTGATGGAGAAACTCAATGTGTTTTGGCGATATGCTATTTTGGTTCTGCTGCTAATTATTGTGATGTCAGTTGTTTTTGTACTTTATACCAGAAGAGTCATCCACGATCCTCTAAATATTTTGGTTCAGGCATTTGGAAAGCTGAAGGAGGGTAACTTCAAGGAACATATTTACCATAATAATCAGGATGAATTTACCTATCTCTATCAGTCTTTTAATGATATGGAGGATCGGCTGTCACAATTAATTGATGAAGTGTATGTTCAAAAGAATCTGGCACAATATGCTCAGATGAAACAATTGCAGGCTCAGATCAATCCTCATTTTCTTTATAACAGCTTTTTCCTCTTGAGGCGAAGGATCAAGCGGCAAGATTATGAAGGGGCGGAAGAAATTGCAAGTCATATGGGGGATTACTTTAAATACCTCACCAGAGACGGATCAGATTTTATATCATTGAAACAGGAAATAGAGCATGCGAAGAGTTATGCGGCAATTCAGCAGGCCAGATTTGCCGGCCGTGTCAGGGTAGAATTTGAACAATTGCCGCCTGAAGCAGAAAATATAATTGTTCCGCGACTTATTGTCCAACCCCTGTTGGAGAATGCGTTTGGACACGGATTGGAGGATAAGGTCAGTGACGGGATTTTAAGGGTGGGTTTTCAGAGAGAGGAAAATCTGTTTTTTATCTGTGTGGAAGATAATGGGGAAGGGATCGGAGATGAAGTCATTGCAGATATGCGGGAATCGTTGGAAGAAGCCAATCCGGATGAGATTACCGGAATGATCAATATACACAGACGGCTGAATACCTGTTTTCATGGGAATGGAGGTTTGTGGATTGCAAGAAGCAGTCTGAACGGTGTGGCAATCACGATCCGCATTCCGCTGGAGGAAGAGTAAACTGTCCGGCGCATGGTGGGTGCGAAAGGATTGGAATGGAGGATAAATGAATCAGAATTTATTAATTGTGGATGATGAAAGGGAAATTTTATCATGGCTGGAGGAGCTGTTCCGGTATGAGTTTGAACAGGAACTGGGAGTTTATACTGCTAGTTCTGCCTTGGAAGCGGTGAAATTGCTTGCAAAGGTACGTTATGATGTGGTTTTGACGGATATTAAAATGCCTGGCATGGACGGTATTACCCTGTTTCGGCATATCAAGGACAACTGGCCCAGATGTAAGACTGTTTTTCTGACGGGTTATGGCAATTTTGAGGATGTTTATCAGATTATTCAACATGATGATGTGAAATATGTTTTGAAAAGTGAAAATGATGATGTGATTATTGAAGCGGTCAGGCAGTTTTTAATCCAAAGCAGGATGGAACTGGAGGCAGAACAGAATCGGAAAGAGCAGGAAAACCGGCTGGAGGAGGCAAGGTACTGGATTAGAAGAGAACTGATGAACCGGCTATGTATAGGAGAGGAAATCCCTCAGAATCTGGATGAAAGAATGAAGGCTGTAGAGGTTCCGCTTACCTGCGACAAACCCGTGCTTGCGTTTCTGCTTCGGCTAGAGCAGGATTGGAAGGACGCAGGGGAAGCCCAGACAAGATTGGTGCGGGAGGCGGCATTGGTCAGAATTCTTCAAAGCAACATGCCGCCCAAGCTGAAATTCTATGTCCATAATCTGGAGAATAACCAGAGTCTGTTGTTGGTACAGCCATGGAATGGGGAGCAAGATTGGCAGTTGATCTCTGTCATTGTTCAGGGAGCAATTGAATATGTTCAGGAGCAATTCCGCAATCTGTATCATGATACCTTATCCGCAGTGGCAGCACCGGAACCTGTAATGTTGACAGAGCTGGCGGTTTGTCTGCGCCAGTTGAAAAAATATATGGTGGGATATATTGGCGGAGCAAGAGAAATTATTCTGCGTGCGGAAGCTTTGGAACCTCAAGGAGATTATCCGGATACGCTGGATTCGGCCAATTGGGTCACATCCCTTAAGAACCTGATGGAACTGAGAAAGAACGAAGAATATTTTGAGTTATTGGGAAAATATTTGAAAAGAATGACAAAAGACGCAAGCCGTCATGATACGGTTCTTTTGGAAATCTATTACAGTATCTCCATTTTTCTGCTCCAGTTTATCAATGAAAATCATTTAAATGAACAGATGGCGTTTCGGCTGGGTTTATACAAGCTTACCATGGCAGGAGAGCATAAAGACTGGGTGGAGGCGGCAGAATATCTGACAGAAGTATCCAAAGCAATTTTTTCGCTTTTGGAGGGAAATGAAAACACTTTGGCGGATCATGCGCTGAAGCGTATTGTGGATTTTATTGAAGGGCACTTAGAGGAGGAGCTTTCACTGACAACTCTGGCAGATGTAGGAGGTTTTAATGCCAGTTATCTTTCCCGGCTGTTCAAGCAGGTGAAGAAGGAGACTATCAGCGATTTTATCCTGCATAAGAGGATAGAGCTTGCGAAAAGCCTTCTGGCGGACAGCAATGAAAAGATACAGGATATTGCCTTGAAAACCGGTTATCTTTCACCCCACTCTTTCACCAGGGCATTCCGCAATGAATGCGGAATATCCCCTACGGAGTATCGGGAATTGCGTCTTGGGGATAAGAGGTAATCTCCGGCAACCAAAGTAAAATCTTGCCTATTTAAAAGGGGTATTTGCTGTTGCTATAATAGGGTCATCAAAACACAGCGAAGGAAAACATAAGGAGGTTAACTATGAAGAAAAAATTATTATCTGTTTTATTGGCAGCAGCAATGACCATATCTCTTGCGGCATGCGGACAGAGCAGTTTTGATGAAAAAGGCTCGCCCTCTTCGGAGGGAATATCCGACACATCGGACAGCAGCACGCAGCAGACAGAAGATCAGGCAGATGCGGACAGCCCGGAAGAAATTAATTATTATGGATTTGATGAGCCTACCACTGTAAAAATCGGAATCAGCTATGCGGCAGCGCCGGACTTTACTTTTTATGGCGGAGAGACAGTGGACAATAATGCGTGGCTTGATCTGTATAAGGCCAATAACATTATAACGGATGTACTTTACGAGGTAGATCCTTCCCAGGAACAGACCAAGCTTTCAACGGCAATCATGTCCGGCGATTATCCTGATGTCTTTTCCAGCAACGCTTCGGAGTACAGAAATTATGTTGAATCAGAGGCTGTGGCGGATATCACAGAGGCCTATGAAAAATATGCGTCGGAAGAGTTGAAGGCATATATGGAGAATGACGGGGGCATGGCCTTGGAAAGCCTGCGTATTGACGGAAAGCTGTACGGACTTCCCCGTGTAAATAATGACCCGTATGCATCTGCTCATGTCATGTGGATCCGGAAGGACTGGTTGGATAATCTGGGACTGGAGATACCGACTACCATGGAAGAACTTCAGGAGGTTGCCAGAGCGTTTACCTTCAACGATCCAGACGGAAACGGGCAGAATGATACTTATGGGCTGGCACTGGACGGCATCAATATTATTAATGATTCACTGGGCAATGCGGACCCCATTTTCAATGCTTTCGGCGCATATCTCGGAAAGAACGGTCTGACATATGTGGAAGATGAAAATGGTGAGATTGTCTGGGGCGGAGCAAATGCGGAAGGGATGAAGGCAGCTTTGCAGATGCTGCAGGATATGTATAAAGAAGGAACCATTGCACGGGATTTTATTACCATGGATTATAATACCATCATGGAAGAAGAAGCAGGCGCGGGACGATGCGGTATCTGGTTCGGACCTAACTGGGCGGCTATGAATCCTTCGGCCACGGCGACGCAGAAAGACTTAAATTGTGAGATGATCGCCGTTCATGTACCCTCCGGCAATGGGGAGCGGGCAATGGCTTATGCTTCCTCCAGTGCAGGGACGGTGTATTATGTAAGCAGCAAGTGCGAGCATCCGGAGATGTTGATTAAGCTGTTTAACTTGAGTGTCAAGTATCAGAATGCCGACAATTGTACAGCTGATGAATACAATATGTATTATGGGGACAGTGCAAATTATTCCGGATGGAAGACATCCATCGTCTATGGCGGCGGCCCGGACGGCAATAGGACTAACGCAGCTCTGGTAGCATCGGTGGAATCGGGTAATGCGGCAAACTTAAATGCCAAACAGATCGAAAATTATAACAGCATCAAGACATATATGGACGCGGTTGCAGATGGTACTTTAGATCCCGCTGATTCTGCCCATCAAAGGGGACTGGCGTTGTACACGGTACATATCGGCGATCACAGCGCATGGTCTGTCATCCGCGATATGATGGCCAATGATGATTATGTACTGGCGGCCTACAACGGAGTTCCTTCGGAGGAAGTGTCTAATAATGCAGCTACTTTGAAGAAATTGTTGGTGGAAACCATCGTAAAGACCATTACCGGCGCACAGAACGTGGATAGCTACGATTCTTTTCTGGATACATGGTATGCCATGGGGGGAGAGGACGCCATAGCGGAAGCAAATGAATTAAGATAGGAACGAGAGTTTATCGGCACGAAGCGGGAGGCAGATAGGGAGAGTGGTCATTGTCTCCCGCTTTGCGCATAAAAAGGAGAAAGGTTCACTATGAAAACAAAACGTGCCAAAAAATCGAAGAGAAATAGTACATTTTTGTTTCACATTATGCTGTTTTTCCCGGTGCTTTTACTGTTTATTTATAATTTCCTTCCTATACCCGCGGGGATTCTTATGGCGTTTCAGAATTTTCAACCGGGCAAGGGTTTTCTGGGATCTAAGTTTGTGTGGTTTCAAAACTTCAAGCGTTTGTTCATATTGCCGGACACATGGCCGGCGCTTCGCAATACACTGATTATCGCCGTGGAGAAGATTGCCTGTAACATTATCATTCCGGTGTCGTTTGCGCTTCTGCTGAATGAAGTGAAAAATAAGATATTTAAGAGAACCGTGCAGACCATTACCTATTTGCCATATTTCCTGTCATGGGTTATTTTAAGCGGTATTTTGATCAAATTTCTGGCTCCGGGCAGTTCGGCCACCAGTCCGGGACTGTTTAACAATATTCTTACCAGCTTGCATATTATTGACGAGCCTGTTTATTTCCTTGGCAGTAACAGCACTTTCCGCCAGACTATGGTGGTCAGCGATGTGTGGAAAAATTTCGGGTATAACACCATTGTCTATCTTGCTGCACTGACGGGGGTGGATCCCACCCTGTATGAAGCGGCAGCGGTAGATGGAGCCGGAAGATGGAAGCAGACGTTACATATCACAATTCCGGGAATTGCGCCGTTTATCGTGCTGATGACAGTTCTGGCAATCGGCAATGTGCTGAGCGCTGGTTTTGATCAGATTTTTAATCTGTACAATCCTGTGGTATATGAGACAGGTGATGTTATTGACACGTTGGTTTATAGATTGGGTCTTGAGAATAAGCAATACTCACTGTCCGCAACCGTGGGGCTTTTGAAATCCATTGTATCTTGTATTCTGGTGCTCACCAGTTATAAGCTGGCTGATAAGCTGGCAGGATATCGTGTCTGGTAGGAGGTGGCAAGATGAAGATTAAGAAATCAAAACCAAGGATTGCTTTTGAAATTGTAAATTATATCATAATCATATTCCTGACGGTCAGCTGTATCATTCCCATCATCAATATTCTGGCCTATTCCTTCAGCTCGTCTCAGGCTATCATAGAGAACAGGGTAACGTTATGGCCGGTTGATTTTACGCTTCAGGCGTATCGCTATGTAATGAGCAATAGCAGGTTCTGGACTGCGCTGTGGGTTACAATGCAAAGAGTGGTTATCGGGGTGTTTGTCAACGTAGTTATGATTACATTGGTTGCGTATCCATTGTCCAAATCGGATGTACGATTCCCTTCCAGAAAATATTATGTGGCATTCATGCTCTGCGTAATGCTGTTCCATGGGGGGATGATGCCCACCTATTTCATTGTGGCAAAAACAGGATTGATCGATACGCTGTGGTCCATGATTTTACCTGGAGCAGTGCCGATTTTCAACTGTATCGTACTGATGAACTTTTTCCGGGGAGTACCGGAAGAATTGGAGGAATCGGCTCTTCTGGACGGGGCAAATCAGCTTCAGATTCTGACGAAGATTTATCTGCCCATATCCAAGCCATCCATTGCAACGGTGACCCTGTTTTCCTTGATAAGTCACTGGAATTCTTGGTTTGATGGGCTGATATATTCAAACCATACGCAGAATTATCCGCTCCAGTCCTATTTACAGACGATTGTGGTATCTGCGGCAAAATCTTTTGAGGATATGGATGTGGAAACTATGTTGGCGCTGTTGAATGTAAATGAGACAAACATGCAGTCCGCTCAGATTTTTATTTCAATCGTTCCCCTAATGCTGATTTATCCGTTTTTGCAGAAATACTTTACCTCAGGTCTGACATTGGGGAGTGTGAAAGGATAAGGCCATTTGTTAAGAGAGGGAAATAGAGAAAGGGAAGAACATGGAAAAGATCTATGATCGGGAGGATGGGGGTACTGTCCTCCCTTTTATTCAATTGAATCGATCTACATATCCGCTGTATGTGGGAGGAAATGCCGTTGGAAACGGTGGAGATAAGGTCGGAAAAGGGAGCAGCTTTCTTTTGGAGGCGATACTGGTCTCGAAAAAATATGGGGCTTCCGATATAGTGTGGGAGATTGAGGATCCAGCGATTGTTGGATTTGATACAGAAGAGAAGGAAAAGGATGCCGGATTCGGATGGAGAAGGCATGAGGAAAACAGAACGCGTGATTGCCGTGTGGAAAGGGTTGCTGTGCGGGTGCGGGCGCTTCGCACGGGAGTTGCTAAGGTACGGGCTGTGCTTCCGGATGGAAGCAGTGCAGAATGCATATTCACTGTAATCGATTTTTTTACCAGACTGACAGCGGCGGATATGGTATTGAATACGGAGAAGCTATGGCTGCCGGAAGGCGCATCAGCAAGGCTTTTTCCCATTTTGTATCCTAAGGATATTTATGGAAATTGCAGGCTGAATCCAGCTGTGACATGGAGCAGCAGTGATGAAAAAGTGGCTGTTGTTGACAAGGGGATTGTCACGGCAGTGGGAAGCGGTATGGCAGAGATCACAGTGTGTTCGGTGGATGTGGGGAGAAAGGCTGTATGCCGTGTGACGGTTGGGACGGCTGTAAAGAAGAACGCCGGGGAAACGGAACAGGCTCGGAACGGGAGCAGGACTGCCGGAAAATTTCCTGTGCCAGTGTCGATTGAAATCGGAGAAAAGCTGGAACTTTCCGCACCTGTTGGTTTAGGTGGGATGATTTCCTGGGTCAGTGAAAACCGATATGTAGCGGATGTGGACGAAAACGGGATAGTCACTGGCCTGTCTGCCTCTCTGGGACAGAGAGTGGATGCCTCCGGGCTGGAGATTATGGAGATTCCGCAGCCTGTTTGGATTTATGCAACGGACGTAATGGGTGGACGCACGATCAAATATCCGTTGTATGTGAAAAAGGACAAGTTGCCGGTGATGGGGCTTTCTATCGCTGCAGAATCATCCGCGTCTGTAGGAGGAACAGGGGAAGCATTGGTGGTACCTGTTGGTGAGAGCCGGATTTTGACAGCGGCAGTCTGTCCCTCCGCACACAGGGAAACGGAGGTTACCTGGGGGATAGAAGAGAGTGGGACAGGAGAAGAACCGGTAATAGGCTGTATGCCCCTGCAGCCTGCTGTCACCGGTGCAGCAAGAGCACAGATATGGGGGTATCGAAGCGGCGAAGCCATGGTAACCGCATCTTTTGAGGGAAGAACGGTTCGGTACGGCGTTCATGTCACAGAGGAAAGACGGAGGGTACGGGAGATAGAACTGCCGGCACATCTTGAGATCTCTGTGGATCAGGTGTATCGCTTTGAACCTTTGCTTACGGAAGATGCTGTAAATCAAAGACTTTACTGGATTGTTTCCGACTATGGGAAGGCAACTCTGGACAGGGAAGGAAATCTGCAGGGATATCACCCCGGAAGCTGCAGAGTCTATGCCATTGCGGAGGATTCTCTGACGGAAGAGCAATGCACTTATTTGTCAATGCTTGGAACCAATGCCGAGGCACCGGAGGAGAGAGATGAGTTTCAAAAGATTCTCAAGACAGCCTGCTTTGGGGTTTGTGAAGTGGAGGTTAAGGAAGAAAGTGTGTGTTTGCGTAATCTTCATGTGGTTGAGGAATCCGTGACGGAAGAATCCGTTCTTTTGCTGTGGAACCGATCTTCCTTGATAGATGCGGCGGAATTGGAGGAGTACCATATATACAGAGACGGGAAATGGATGGATGTTACACAAAAGCTGGGGTATCGGGCGGAAGGACTGGAACCGGAGCAAAGATATCACTTTATGGTGGAAGCCATAGGAAAGGGTGGAGAAGTGCTTGCCCGTCAGGATGTTTATGCCAAAACTACAGCAGCCAGTCCGGTGATGAATGTGCTGGAGTACGGTGTGAAAGGGGACGGAAAGTGTCTGGAAACATGCTTTATCCAAAGAGCCATTGACGAGTGCCCGATGGGCGGAACCGTACTTTTGCCGGCAGGACATATTTTTGTCAGCGGCGCATTGTTTTTAAAAAGCAATATGACCTTCTGCGTAGATGGAATTCTTATAGGAAGTATTGACCCCAAGGATTACCCGAGGGTGATATCCAGATGGGAGGGCTGGCGTAAGCTGGATCAGCCATCCGCAGCGTGGGACAATACCTCGGCAAAGGTGCCGGACAGCCATTGCTCTCATGCTTCGCTTTTAAACGCGGGCTGCTATGACGAGGGTGAAAGGGGATGCACCGGCCCGTACAATGTAGAGAATCTGATTATCTGCGGACAGGGACAGATCAATGCTAACGGATTTACCCTTGCATACAATGAAGGACCTAATATCAATATCGGAAAATTTGTGGGAATTGATACCTATCCTGTGCAGGATGCCAGTCTGCGGGGATCAGTGATACGGATTCACAATGGAAGAAATATATATGTAAAAGATGTACAGCTTGCGTATGCTCCGTTTTGGACCGTACATACCATTTTCTGTGAGAGAATCACCTTTGACGGAGTGGAGGTGGTGTCCATGGGTGATGGAGACGGCGGAAAGGGAAGCGACTTATTCTACTGCGGTCATGTGTTTAACGGGGACGGAATTGATCCGGAACATTGTGCCCATGTGAATATTTTTGACGTATTCTTTACTACGGGAGATGACCCGATAGCCATAAAATCGGGCCGTAACCGGGAGGGAAATGAGCTGGACAAACCGAACGCATATATTCGGGTGACAGATTGTGTATCAAGGTGGTCCTTAGGCGGTTTTGGAACAGGAAGTGAGAGCGCCAGCGGATCACATGATTTGATTTTTCAAAATCTGGATATCAGAGACATCGTGTTGAACGGCATATGGATCAAAACCTGCAGGCCACGGGGCGGAGTGACGGAATTTATTCAGGTGCGGGATGTATCAGCTGTTAACTGCGATAGCCCGGTATGGATTTTTAACAATTATTCCAGCACCAGCGTCCACGCCAATCCGGCAAAGGATCCGCCGATAGTGCGGCGGATGGTATTTGAGAATATCCGGGGAAGTGCGGAAAATAAGAGAGGGATTGTCATAGACGGAGTGGAGGGCTGTCCGGTGACGGATATCCATTTTCGTGGTGTGGATAACGGAGGAAGACAGGATGTGATAAGATTTGGCGAGAACATAACCGGGTTGGATTAATTTTTTCAGGGAAAAACGGTGCAGAAAAAGGAGGCAGAAGGGGATGGAAAGAAAGGAACAGGTGGAAGAGCTGACAAAGGAGTTGTTTGAGAATCCTACGGTGCAATACAGGGGAATTCCGTTCTGGTCATGGAACTGCAGGGTGACGGAGGAACTCATTGACTGGCAGTTGGATTGTTTTAAGGCCATGGGCTTTGGCGGCGTGGATATCCATCCCCGCACAGGGCTCGACACAGCGTATCTGGGCGAGGAGTATTTGCGCCTGACCAAATACGCTGTGCAGAAATGCAAGGAGAAAGGTCTGATCTGTTGGTTATATGACGATGATAGGTTCCCTTCCGGTACTGCGGGCGGTATTGTGACGAAAGAGCGGTGGACGAGAGGACGGTATCTCTGGCTTACAGAGAAGCATAGAGAGCAGACGGATAACTCAAAAGAATGTCGGGAGACCACAGCCGATAAGCCCAAAGCAAAGACAGGAAGATATGTGCTTTCGGAATACTGCCTGACCAAGGAAGAGCTAGAGGGGCAGGATTCCGGGGCACTGGGGTATTATGTGGGAGCATTTTCTGTCCGTCTTGAGCAAGGGTATTTGGCGGGTTACCGTTGGCTGGGGGATGACGATGCAGTGGAAGCGGCTCTGGCGGCAGGAGAGCGGGTGCGTTTTCTCTATGTGAAGTTGATTGATGAGGAGCGGTGGTTTGAAGGACAGGCCTACGTGGATACCATGAATCCAACGGCAATCAGGGCATTCCTTGACAGTACTCATGAGAAATATTATGAGCTGCTGGGTGATGAGTTTGGGAAAAGCATACCGGCAATTTTCACGGATGAACCGAGAATGGCACCCAGAAAGAAGCGGGCGGTTAAGATTACTTTTGCGGAAAGCCATGAGGATATCATCCTGCCCTATACAGAGTATTGCGGGGAACAAATGAGGGAAAAGTACGGTGTGGATGTACTGAAAAAGATTCCGGAGTATATCTGGGACTTACCCGGAGGGGAAAAAAGTCCTTTGCGTTATCAATATCAGGAAATTCTGGCGGAATGCTTTGTATCCTCTTTTCTGGATCAAATCTGTGACTGGTGTAAAGATCACGGCATCTATATGACAGGACATGTGCTTGGGGAGGACAGTGTTTCGGGACAGGCATGGACGTTGGGAGATTGCATGCGTTGTTACCGGAAGATGGACTTGCCGGGAGTGGATGTTCTGGTGGATTACAGACAATTTTTGACGGTAAAGCAGGCCTCCAGCGTGGCGAAGCAAAACGGAAAAGAGGGGACTGTAAGTGAGCTGTACGGCGTGACCCAGTGGGACTGTGATTTCAAAACTTACAAGTTGCAGGGGGATTGGCAGGCGGCACTGGGCATTACGGTACGTGTCCCGCATTTGGCATGGATGTCCATGGAAGGAGAAGCAAAACGAGACTGGCCGGCTTCCATTTTCATGCAGTCTCCCTGGTATCGGGAGTATCCTTATATTGAAGATTATTTTGCAAGGCTGAATACGGTACTGACCAGAGGAAAAGCATGCACCTGCATCGGAATGCTGCATCCTGTAGAATCCGCGTGGTTGGAGATGGGACCCTATGACCAGACAAAAGCTTCCCTGAAGGAACTTGATGACAGAACGGAGCAGATTGTAAAATGGCTGCTGTTCGGGGCTTTGGATTTTGACCTTATTTCGGAAGCTCTGCTGGAAGAACAATGTGAGGGTGATTGTTGTGTTTCGGGGAAGAAACTGTCAGTGGGAGAGATGGAATATTCCGTGCTGATTTTGCCCTTTATGAAGACAATCAGGAGTTCTACCCTGAAGGTTCTGGAACAGTTTTCCCAAAATGGCGGTGAGATTCTGATTCTTGGAGAGATACCAAGGTATGTAGACGGAATGCGTTCCCATAAGGGGGATTGGTTAGAACAGAAAGGAATTAAAGTCCCTTTCTCGGAGGAATGTCTTTTGGGACATCTGAAGAAATGCAGAGATGTGGAAATTATAAAAGAAAAAGGAGGAAGATCGGATAATCTGTTTTATCAATTTAGGCAGGAGCCAGCCTGCAAGTGGCTTTTTCTCTGCCATGTGAATCCGTCTGGGGAAGATCCGCTGGTAATGGAGAAATATGAGATCCATATCAATGGGACATACAAGATAACTCTGTATGATGGAATCAGCGGAAAAATAAAGCAGAGGAAAGGAAGCTATGAGGGTGGAAAAACCATATTGCACTGGAACTGTTATGCCCATGACAGTTTATTACTTCGTCTGGAGGACAGGAAGGAGATTGATTGCAGTGAGGTAAATGGAGAATATGAATCTGGAATCCTTGCGCCGGTTCCTGAAGAGAATGGCACAAAGATAGTTCTGGAAAAGCCGGATTTCTATCGGTGTATGGAGCCGAATATGCTGCTGTTGGATTATGCCTCTTATCGGGTGGATGGGGGAAAGATTTATGAGAGGAAGGAAATTTTACGTCTTGATAATCACATCAGAAGCATGCTGGGATTTGCCTTAAGGCAGGAAGAATCCGAACAGCCTTGGTTTTTGGAGGAAAAGGAGTGCCACAAAGTGGAGCTGTTTTATTCTTTTTATTCGGAAATCGAGGAATTTGCCAATCTGGGAATCGAACGGCCGGAAAGCTGTCAGATATGGCTGAACGGGGTGAGGGTCAGTACAGAAAGGGCGGGATATTATGTGGATCCTGCTATTTCCGTCATCAGACTTCCTCGGTTGAAGAGAGGAGAGAACTGTTTAAAGGTAGAGGTGCGGTATCATCAGAAAACAAATTTGGAAAATTTATACCTTTTGGGAGACTTCGGGGTGGAGTTTCGGGAAAACAGACCGGGGATAGTGGAAAAATGCAAAGAACTTAAGTTTGGAGATATTACCGGCCAGAGTATGCCTTTTTACACAGGGAATCTTGATTATCATTTTAGGTTCTATGTGTCTGAGGAGGGGGAATACTGTGTGCAGATTCCGGAATTCAGTTCTCCTGTGTTATCAGTGTACGTAGACGGGACTCACAGAGGTTTGATTGCATATGCACCCCATAGTCTTTCTCTTGGCTTGTTATCTCAGGGAGAACACAGCGTGACAATCAGGCTGTTTGGAAATCGTCATAATGGATTTGGATATCTGCATAACTGCAACGCAAATTTTGAATGGTATGGACCGGCAGCCTACAGAACCACTGGTGCGGACTGGACAGAACAGTATCTGGTGCGCCCGGTTGGTATTCTTTCGGCGGTAATCATTGGAAAATGTGAGGAAAGAAAATAGCATGGAAAAAATTTATAATGGAGAATTGGATGAATTTGTACAGTGGTATGATGAAAATGGCAATATCATAAATGCCAGTGATGGCGGTATCATATATGTGGATGGGAAATACCATTGGTATGGGCAGGCATTGAGACCACTGCCTTCCGGCGCCAAAGGAAAAGGCGGACAGAGTACCACGACCGGAGTCGTAATGTACGAGTCGGAAGATTTATATCACTGGCGATATGAAGGAGTGATTCTTGCATGCTCTGAGGATCCTTCCAGTGAACTCTATGGGCCTATGCGTTTTGAGCGGCCCAAAATTATTTACCAGAAAGAGACAGGGCAATATGTACTCTGGTGCCACTATGTGAAATATCCCGGTGACCATGAATTTGACCCGGGGACAGGGGAGGCGGGAGTGGCTGTATGTGACATTGTAAACGGGCAATATATCTGGCTTGGACAGATGCGTCCTGTTGACGAAGAGGGTATGGTGCGAGACTGCACAGTATATCAGGATCTGGATGGAAGAGCTTATTTTATCTATGACAGGCAGGATCTGATGGATAGGGAGAATCGTTGTCTGTATATTGTGAAATTATCAGGCGATTACCTCTCCTTTACAACGGAATATCGCAGGATAGACGAGGCTTACCGGAGAGAAGCGGCTACGGTTGTCTATCATGACGGATACTATTTTATGATTACTTCAGGCCTGACTTCCTGGCGGGCGAATCAGGCAAGATATTTCAGGGCAAAGCATTTGTTTGGGCCATGGGAGGATATGGGAGATCCCTGCATCGGTGATGGGACAAAGACTACATTCCATTCTCAGAGTACTTACATTTTTAAGGTAGAAGGCAGGAAGGAAATGTATATCCATATGGCAGAGCGCCATAATACAGATAATTTTCTGCTTTGTTCCTATATTTGGCTGCCCGTTTATTTTGGGGAGGATCATACATTGTCGTTACGGTATCAGAAACATTGGAGTATATAGAAAGTGAATCGTCTGTATGGAGAAAGCCGAAATGTTTTATTCAACAGAAACAGCAGGTGGAAATCATATGCTCGCCATGGGGGAAGGGACTGTCGGATTTGTAAGCGTTTCTGCAGCAGTGCCGGGATGTGAGTGATACTTTGACAGGAGAAGAAAAGCAGTTTTTTGTGCTTCGGAGACAGTGCTCAGTGCGGTATCCAAGCGGGACTGGATCCTGTTTTTATCCCTTACTGGAACACAGAGCATTACGCTTACGAAGCAATGTCCGTTCAGATAATTGGAACCATTATGTGCAGCATGGTCAAAAGGCTTTGAAACATCCTCAAATTTTTTGCCAAACTTTGGAGCCATTGTGTCATCAATGTACAGAAAAACAGGCTGTGAAGAAGAATCAGCCTTTGTATAGGAGCATCATAGTAAAATGCATTCAAGGACTTTTCTGTAATCTCTGGTAAAAAATGCCTGTATAATGAGCGAATGGAATATAAAACCAATAAAAACAGGGTTTCGATAGTCGGAGGGGAAAAAGTTTTAAATATATATAAATAATGGTATAGTCTACCAATTAGGTTATTTTCGTTGTATAATAAGCCTCAGGCTCTAACTGCATCCGTCCAGAAATTGAACCTTGGAGCAGCCTGTTTCGCGCCATTGCGTTGTTAAAATTTCTAGGGAAACGCTGATTAAATCATCGTTTCCTTAGAGCCTCCGGCGGATGCGCACGGATTTGCAGCAGTTTATGCTGCTCCGCAGCGCAAATCCGGCGCGGGAAACGCTTTAATCAGCGTTTCCCTAGACGATGCCACCGCATTGCCGTCGAAATTTTGCCTCGCACTAGCACAAACCATACAGCCCCAAAATCTAATTCCTGACTGGATGGAGCTCTAGCCTGTTGGTGACAATGCCAAATTTGAAGACATAGCAAAAATGCCCATTGATATACAGCTGCTTAATCTCTGGATTAGCGGAAGCATGGGAAGGCATTGAGCCGTAAGCAGCTTTATAAGGGTCATAATTCTTATCGAAGTTGTTAGCTTTTGCAGAGGCTTTGAGCTGTTTGATAAATCATTTCATCCATGTCGATATGGGTTTCTAAGAGAGAAAGAAACGCAGGTTTGTCATTATCGAATATTTGCTGGCAATCTGAAAAATATCTGCCAATGAAAGCTGTTTATATGGTATCATAGGTATCAGAATAACTCCTTTCTTGGTGACGGTTAATGTATTATACCATATCAAGTGAGGAGTTATTTTAGTTTGTGACAAAAAGAATCCCGTGATTATGCGGGTTTTAGCGTTTTGCAAACGCCTATCTAATCTACCATACAGAAGGGAGCCTTTATATGGACAGCAAAAAACTGATTAATGGAAAGAGTATCGATCTGGGAGTCTGCTACTATCCGGAGCACTGGGACAAATCCCTCTGGGCCGAAGATTTGGACCGGATGCTGGATGCGGGACTTGGGTGCGTGCGCATCGCTGAATTCGCATGGAGTCTGATTGAGCCCAGAGAAGGAGAATATACCTATGAGTTCTTTGACGAATTTCTTGCGCTTGCACAGATGAAGGGGATGAAGGTGATTTTCTGCACACCCACGGCTACACCCCCTGCATGGCTGACCGAAAAATATCCAGAAACGCTGAACAGGGATATGGAAGGGCATCCCATTTATCACGGGGCAAGAAGACATTATAATTACAACTCTCCAATATACCGGAAGCTCTGCGCAAATATCGTGGAGAAATCCGTCTCCCATTACGCGGGAAATCCTGCTATTGTAGGATGGCAGCTGGATAATGAGTTCAATTGTGAGAACAGCCTCTTTTATTCGGAAAACGATACCTTGGCCTTCCGCAGCTTCCTGCAGGCAAAATATAGCTCTCTGGATGCTCTGAATAAGGCATGGGGCACTGTATTCTGGAATCAGACCTACACGAACTGGGCAGAAGTCCATGTGCCCAGAAAGACAAATGTGGGCTCGGTGAATCCCCACCTGATGTTGGATTATTTTCGCTTTATCTCCGACAGTGTATGTACCTTTGCGAAAATGCAGGCTGATATCATCCGGAAGTATGCAAAGCCAGAGGATTTTATTACCACCAACGGTATGTTTCCCAATATCGACTATCAGCGGCTGAGGCGGGAAAGTCTGGATGTGCTGATGCATGACTCCTATCCTAATTTCGCTTACTGTCTGGACAGCTACCATGGGGATGATATTATGAAGGACAGAAGCGCAAGCAGGGGATTGTCGGAATTTAGAGCGGTATCCCCCATCTTCGGCATCATGGAGCAACAAAGCGGCGCCAACGGTTGGAATGTGAGCATGGAAGCCCCTACACCCAGACCCGGCCAGATGACCCTCTGGACCATGCAGAGCATAGCCCACGGAGCGGATTATGTCAGCTTCTTCCGCTGGAGGACATGCACCTTCGGCACAGAAATGTACTGGCATGGCATTCTGGACTATTCCGGAAGAGAAAACCGCAGGCTCCGTGAGATAAAGGAAATTTCTCGTAAAGTCTCCCGGATGCAGGAGTTGGCTGGCTCCCTTTATGAGGCGAAAATTGGTATTATAAAAGACTACGACAATATCTGGGATGCCCAGCTGGACAGATGGCATGCAAGAGTGGAGAACCTGAGTCAGGATTCTCTTTTTATAGCTTTGCAGCAAGTACATGCTCCTTTTGATTATGTCTACCTTGAGAATCACGCCACTCCGGAAAGTCTGCACCGTTATAAGGTGCTCTTCTATCCCCATGCTTGTATCCTGACAAAAGAACGCGTGGAACTGCTGGAGCAATATGTGGCAGCGGGAGGAACGCTTATTATGGGATGTCGCACAGGCTACAAGGATATTTACGGAAGATGCGTCATGGATCACCTGCCCGGATTGGCTTCAAAACTTTCTGGTACGGATATTCCCGAGTATTCCTTAGTGGCTCCTGATGAGGGAAAAATCACAGCTGACTGGGAAGGTTCGGAGCTTGAAGCAGCGGTGTTCAATGATATTCTTTCTCCCACAGGCCAAAATGCCCATGTACTGGCCACATATAACGGCGGCGATTACGCGGGAGCTCCCGCCTTGATTCACAACCGCTTTGGCATCGGGGAGGTCTACTACTTCGGCGGATCCTTTACACCGGATACAGTGAAGGTATTTCTGGAAAAGTTGGAAATCGCAGAGCCTTATGGAAATCTAATCCGTCTTCCCGAAAGCTGCGAGCTGGCAGTGAGGGTAAAAGAGGGAAGGAAGTACTTCTTTGTGCTGAACTATCTGGCTCAATCTGCAAAAATTAACCTGACAGCTCCCGTAAGGGATTTGTGGACACAGGATATTCTTTGCGGGGAATGTGAGTTGGAAGGCTATGGGACAATAGTCTGCAGGCTGCCGGAGTCTCCATTCGGTGTTGCAGCGCAGCAGACTGGCTAAAGAAAGAATCCGGAGCGGAGAGGTTGAAATTCTTCCGGACACGGGGCTGGTGCGCAGAAATGGTGTTGAAGTGGTGCTCCCCGCTCTGGAATATTAGCGGAAAATTTGTCAATGACAACACCCCGACGGTCTATATTAAGTGCCTGCGAGACAAGTTTAGAGGTAAATCTTTAGGATCCGCAACTAAATACGATGGTGAATATTATCCCCCTTGGGAGCCACCGGCTTCCTGCTTCAGAGCATCAGGAAGTTTCATCCTTGAGGGCCACCCCCTGATACAAGATGCAATGGAATTGGCCTGAGTCCCTCCGCCGGGTCTGTTATACCATTCATTGACAGGATACTGTTCGAAAAAAATTGTTGAATTATTGCCTCTGCATTGTCCAAACAGATTGTATGATATGTCAGTGTGATTTCCTTTCTCTTAAAAGAGAGGGCGGTTCTCGGACTATGACCCGAAGAACAATTTTGACACTGAAAAATTCCTGTTCATTAGGATGCCGATGCGCCACAGAGCTGGAGCTTATGAAACCTAAACCAATCATGTCAAATGAAGTATCAAAAGAAGAAGCAACTGGTATCATAACAGAGACATTAAATGCCGTTAAACTGTAACGTAGGAAGGAACGCAAAAGTGTCGGTGTTGTTGGACGGACTTTACAAATCCCATTCGTTTTGTGTTATAATAGTTTCGATACTTTAGATTTCCTTAAATATAAAGATGACAGGGTTTGCTATACATGACAGGAGTTTACTATGGAAGAATTAAGATCTGTCCAGTTATTTGTCGAACGATGTACCAGAATGCACGCAAAACGCGGAAAGAATGTGTTTTGGCATCCGTAAGTCTGGAAAATCGCATACGGGCGCGATTTTGACTTCGCGTGAGGGCTGTCCGAACTGCTGTGATTCAACACAGAAGGGTACTTATTCGTACCCTTCTTCTTGTGTCGTGTCGGGAACGGAGCGGACGTTGATGCCGTTCACCATGACGCTGCCGTCCAGTGCAATGACCAGACAGTCCCGTCCGTTAATGTTCCGGGTCTCGATTAAATCGGTGCGTTCCGGATTTACCTTGATAACTACATCGGGGGTTTTGACTTCAAAGGTCCGTGCATTGATGATATTGCTGGCCAGAAGGGATGTTCGTTCTCCGGCGGTTTCATCGTAGCGGCGGTCAAACTGTTCCAGCTTCTCGTTTGCAACACCGCTGCTGGCGAGGATTGTTTTCACCTCATTTTTATCCAGCGCCAAAGGAGTCGGTTCTTCCTTGTGTTCTTCTGCCATTTCGGCCAGCTTATCGTGGATATTTTTCACGATTTCAATGTCGCAGGTTTCTTCCAGCGTTTCTTCTATTAGAGTCTGGAAGGTCTCTTTCTGGCTTCCGGCGGACAGGGGAAGGGGACAGCCTAACAGCTGGTCTACGAAGCCCTCCTTCAGTTCTTCCGCATCTTTGGTATAGTAGAGTGTACTGTGGATATCGGAACACCTGTCGTTAAAAGCGGGGAACAAAAAGCCGGCGTCGGGAAGCCCTACCACCCAGTCGCGGATCCTGTTCCGGAAAGTGTTTTCCGCGGCATCATAACTAAGCCCCGGTTTGGAAAGATCCACAGGGCAGATGCAGGTAAGGATATATTCATATACTTCATCGGAGGCATCCTCCATTTCCAGTCCGTCCGAGGTTTTTCCGGGGACGTCATAAGCGTCATGGATCAGAAGGATTAAGTAGTTTCCCACGTATTCGTAGTTGGCGATAATTCTGTCGTAGAATTCTTCCAGCAATGCGTCGTCTTTCAGCTTACTGTCGCGGAGACGCAGCAGGAATTCCTGTGTGCCGCCTTCCTCCTCGCTGGCAAGGGGAAAGTCCAAAGTGAGCAGATTTTTACCCAGAGTGCCGGATAGAGTCTTCCGCAAGATCTCAAAGTATTTAAACATTTCTTCCTCGGGCAGCGCCAGAAAAGCCTGTTTCAATTCCGTTTTTTTATTTTTCTCACCGTCCACATAGCATCCGCAGATTCGGGTGATGGAGCAGTTTTTCGGGGTGAGGAGCTTTTTGATTTCGGATAATTCTTGTTTTGTCATTGGATAACCGTACCTTTCCCGCCCTGTTCGTTGTGGCGGTTTTATAAATTACCGTGCAGCTTACATCCCGGATCCGGCATGGAGCCGGGCAGGGGCTGGCGGAATTATCTATTAGTATAAACCAATTTTGAAAAGTGGGCAAGCACCCTTGTGAAGGACAAATTCTTGTGTTACTATAAAATTACTATGGCTAAACTATTTGTGGTTCCATAAATACTGCCTGCGTAATGTGTTTTCGCTAAATATGCTCTGGCATGGAGGTTGGTGTGAGAAGAATACGATTAGGGAAAAAGTGGATATGCGGAGCCGTTTGTGTGCTGCTGGCCGGTGCTTTTACAGGCTGTGGTGAGAAGAACGAAGCCTTTGAAAACGCTATGGCGCTGGTTCAGTCCCTTGACTATGAGGAGGCTTTGGCTCAGTTTGAGGAAGCCGAAAATACCGGTGCAAACGGCAGGCTGGTAAACCGCGGAAGAGGAATCGCGTACATGGGCTTGACGGATTATGATCAGGCAATCACTTGTTTTCAGCAGGCACTGTCCGCCAGCAGCGGTATCTTGGAAAATGTGGATTTTGATTTAAATTACTATATGGCGGCCGCCTATGCAAAGAGCGGCAGATATCAGGAGGCTGAGGATACGTATGATGCTATTTTGGCGCTCCGCAGCAATGAGGAGGACGCTTATTTCCTGCGGGGGAATATGCGTCTGAGTCTCTCTGATTTTGAGGGGGCGAAGGAGGATTTCGATCAAGTAATTTCCATGGACTCCAAGAACTATGACCGTTTGATTGAAATTTATGAGGTGCTGGACAATTTCGGATATAAGGAAGCCGGACAGGCATATCTACAGGCAGCGCTGAATTCCGGCGATAAGTCCATGGATACTTATGTAATGGGAAGGATTTATTATTATCTGGAAGAGTATCAAAAAGCGTACCTTGCCTTGGAGGAGGCGAAGGACAAGGGCGGCGTGGAAAGTTATCTCTATCTGGGCCGGGCTTATGAAGCAACGGGTGACTACAATTATGCGTCCAATGTCTACAGCAGCTACCTGTCCAAATACGATGGAAATGCCGAAATATATAACCAGCTTGGCCTATGCGAATTGAACAGGGGGGATTACCAGAAAGCGCTTGAGGCTTTTCAGGCGGGCTTGCAGCTGGAGGGGAATCTGGTGCAGCAGTCTCTTGCGTTTAATGAGATTGTAGCATATGAATATTTGGGAAATTACGAGCAAGCCTATGAGCTGCTGACGAATTATATGAAAAGTTATCCCGATGACGAGCAGGCGAGAAGAGAGTTGGACTTTTTGTCTACACGCTAAAAGCGTGAAGGAAATCACTAAGCTCGAAAAGACCTCGCTAAGTGATTTCACGCTCTGCGGAGCAGAGCTTCTCCCCAGACTTGCACCGATTCATTGATTGTTTGTGCCGCCGTTGGCAGCATTTCTGGAAGAGCGAAGGAGCGCTTGAATACTTGCTGATATGGCTTGATGAGCTTAAAAATGGAGAATTGTCTATGAAAAAATGTATTGTGCCTATGCTTTCTGTTTGGCTCATGTTTGCTATGACTGGTTGTAAGCAATCGGATAGCCTGATATCATTGGAAGAGCTTCCGGACAATTATAGTTTGGAGCAAGCAAAAGAAGATGGCTGTGTTACTCATGAGAACGGGGACGTAACACAGGGAAAAGAAATATTTGAGGCATTCTTTAACACTACTGCGTCAGGCCAAACAGATAAGGTAAGGCTTGCGTTTTATTATACGCTCGACGACCCGTCCGGATATGCCCCGGAATACCATGAATCTGTCAAAGATGATTATCCATGCCTGTATGTTCAAGATTTGTCTTTTGACGGGGAACAGTATACAATTCGTTGGTACGAAGACGGAGAGGAAATGATACGGAATTATTCATGCCTTATGAAATATGAAGGGCAGGCAGAAAGCCCAGATGCATCCTATCATTCATACATTAGGTATGTACTGACAAATGATGATAAAGTTACATGGCAGGAATTGATGCACGGAATGCTCAGTTCTCAATTGGGAGACTACATTGATCCGTAGTTCCCTATAGATAATTGTATCTACATCACCAAATTATACCCACGCCGAACCTCGGAAAGCCGCATAATTTCAGGAAAAACTCGGATTTAGGCTTGATGTTTTTCCTTTTTCTGGTATAATGTAGATACAAGTTATTTTACTTGAATCTACATTAGGAGGAACCTGCTGTGTTCATTGCATACCGATCCTGTGATGGTAAGCTTTACGCTTCCCTGGTGGAATCTGTCCGAAATGGAAACACTGTCGAGAGGCAATACCTTGATAATCTCGGCCGCGTCCTTGACCGTGAAAAAGGGATATACCGCAACCGGGAGAGGGGGGTTTTCACTTATGACCTCCATACGAATTCCTATGGCACGGTTTCTTCGGATTACAAGGAGCCTCCAAAACGGAAGCCGGCAAAATATCTGTCAGTGGCCGGAAAGAAACGGTCGCGGCTCTGCCTTGATTTCGGGAACACGTTCTTCCTGGATCGTTTTTTGAAGCAGGCTGGCCTTTACCCTGTGATTGACAGCATCGGCTATGGAAACAAAGATACTCTTCGCTCCATTGTGTTTTTCTATCTTCTCAGCCAGCAGTCCAATGCACATGCGGAAACATGGTTCGAGCTGAATTACGCCAGGATCCTGTTCCCCAATGCGACCATGGCATCACAGAGAATCAGCGAGGCGCTTGTGTTGGCCGGCATGGAGGAATCGAAACGGGATTTCTTTTCTGCCTACTATTCCTATATCAAAAAGCTTGATGCCAGGGCAAAGAAGCTTTCGTGGATGGAATGCGTGGACGGAACCGGCGAGGGCATCCTGATCGACAGCACGGGATTGCCAAACAGCGCCCATCTCCCCGTCACCGCGGTCAGCAGCCACAATGGGGAGATCAGCAATGAAACGCGCCTGATTTACGTAGTGCAGCAGGGAACCGGGCTCCCGCTGTTCTTCAGCTACGTTGCAGGCAACGTGATAGATGCCTCGACCATAAAAAACGTAGTTTCCCATCTCAAGAGGAACGGTATCAACACAAAGTTTGCACTCCTTGATGCAGGATACTATAACAAAAAGAATGCGGATGCCCTGATCGATGCAGGGATCTCTTTCATGTCAAGGGTCCACACAAACCACAAGGTCTTTGCGTCTGCACTGAGGGAACACCGAGCATCCCTTGAATGCAGAGAAAATTTCATCATATATAATGGGCGGTTTTATTACATAAAGCGGATCCCGTGCAAGATAGGGGAAAAAGAAGACAAAGATGCCTATGCCTATCTTGGACTGGATGTTTCCATGCGGGACCAGCAAAAATCAAGTCTGCGCTCCAAACTGACAGACCAGGATATGGCAGATGGGGATGTTTATGACAGCCTTAACAACTATGGGCTTTTCATGCTGATGGCCACCAGGCCGATATCTGCAGAAAAAGCAATTGCAATGTACTATACCCGAAACCAGATAGAAGAAATTTTCGGAATAGAAAAGGGCAATGGAAAGCTACTCCCCCTCCGCACTGTAACAGAAGAAACGCTGCGCGGGCATCTGCTTATTACGTTCATAGTTTCTGTGATACTTTTGTTGCTGCGTGATAAGCTGTCAGAAATC
>Ga0137308_100919_pt1 | contig 36721 bp, 50 predicted proteins | sample Inofrocosms_June_FD_97181 | JGI IMG/M metagenome (GOLD analysis project Ga0137308, IMG submission 97181) | Mouse cecal microbial communities from Vienna, Austria - N-Acetylneuraminic and N-Acetylglucosamine D2O microcosms_June | ecosystem: Host-associated > Mammals > Digestive system > Large...
AAGCGGAGGCAGTATCAATCAGCCGTACACCACACTTTAACGCTTCGGAAACGGATTTGACACAGACATCATCTTCTAAACTGTATGTGCCAAGACCGTTAAGAGGCATATCATATCCACTGTTTAACCTCACTGTTTTTTTCTTAAAATTAAAAACCGGTGTCTTTGCCTTGTTTATCACCTTAATTTTCATCCATGATGAAAATTTTTTCTTTCCTGCTGTTACTGTCACTTTGATTTTTGCTGTTCCTTTTTTCTTTGCCCTAATCACTCCTTTTTTACTGACAGAAGCAATTTTAGGCTTTGAAGAAACGTACTTTATCTTCTTATTTCCGCTTATGTTTCCTGCCTTCACGGCAAGTGACGCCTTCTGTCCTTTTATGTAGCCGCTCAAAATTTTTGTCAAAAATTCTCATTTTTTTTGTCAAAAATTATTAGTACAATAACCCCCTAAAGACATTAGCCTGTCAGGGGGTTATTGTACTAATAATTTTTTATCAGCAATTCTTGGTAATACAATATCTTGTAATAATCATTTTGATTCTATAATCCTTTTTTTCCATAGCTTGCTGTAGTTGAATATTGATATTGACTTGTTACGTATATAATAATTGGCACTCTATACACATATTACACATCTTTATTTTCAAGCATTTTTTCAACTTCAACTTTCCACTTGACAGGCACATTTTCTAGTGTTATTTTTCCTGCCCTAATCTTTGCTACATAAAATCTAACCATTACACATTACCTCCTGCGATTTCTGCTAATTCTGTGATTGCACCATCTTGTAATTCCTGGCCTGCTTCTAATGCATCCAGACGTATTTCTACATCTGTTTTCTGCCTTAAGAAATACTTTGACATATAAACATCATCCTTAAAGCTATAAGATACATCCCCTGTAAATGTATAATGGTCATACTTCCCTGCCACGCTGCCTGTATTATCTAAAAATTCAATGTGCTTAAGTGACGCATCTGTTAATTTCTCTCTGAAAGAATCCACATCCTGGATTGTTGAGGACTCTAGGCAAAGCATATCTGCCGTTGTTGCATCTGTAACGTTAAAAGTTTCATTAATTCCTGCTAATTTTAGTTTCATAATAAGCCTCCTTAATAAATGGTTTTATAAATAGTTCATTAAACAGCTTATCCATGTTTTTCATAACATTATAAGCTGAATAATATCTTAAATTCCCTCTCCATGAATGGTATGCTTCTTCGATTTCAGGATATGTAATTTTACCTTCATTAAGCATTTTACGAAATTTTTTAAGTTTTCTCCGTTCTCTGGTGATGGAATCTTTATTAATACGTTTAATTACTTTTCCAGTATCAGTAAGATTATATCTGGTTTTTAGAAAAGTAAATGTTTTTGTCAATTTTACAATTTGAGTTTTCTTATGGTTAATAAAAATACCATATCCATCACAAATCTTATTGATTTCATGTAACAGTTCTTTCAAATATTCTTTACTTTCATGGATAATATAGGTATCATCCATATATCTGCCATAGTAATGTAAACTTTTAACTATCTTACAATAGCTGTCAATTCTAGTTGGAAAGAGCAAACCTGATATTTGAGAAATCTGACTGCCAATACCAATAGATTTTTTCATATACTTTTCACCAGTTAATAGTGATTTATCAATCTTTGCATACTCCAAAGCATTATAAACAGAATTAAGACAATATTTATATTCATCTTCACTCATATACGAAACATCTATTTTAAATGCATCAATAACTTTCCTAAGAAATCCAATCAAATCCTCGTCATTGATTCTCTGTTCATATTCAGAAACTAATTTATTATGTTGGATATTATCAAAAAATTTTGTAAAATCCATTAATAATATATAACCTTCATTTGAACCATGTTCCCGGTAATATTTATGCAGGTGTGTTTCAAATCTCTTTCTGGTAAAATGAATCCCCTTTCCTTTTACTGAGGCACCATTATCATAGATAAGATATTTCTTAATACTTGGAGTGAGAATATTGTCACATAAATTTCTTAATACAACTCTATCCTCAATATGGATTGCTTTTATTTCTCTGGTTTTCCCTCTTTCATTTAAAGGAAATTCATTAAAAGGTAATTGCTCATATGTACCATTTTGGATAGCAGTAATTTGATGGTCTATATTTTTTAAAAGATTCATCTCATATCTTTGTACGGATTCTTTCCATATACTGCCTTTTTTACATTTATTAAAAGCATCCAGATATAAATTTGCATCACATAACATATTTAAACTAGAATTTTCATCCATATAGTTACCTCAACTTATTCATTTTTTTAAAGGCATATACTCCGTTTATAGCATCAACAGACGTATCTGGATGCATCGGTTGATAATAATTATCAAAACAAATACTAGCCACTTTATTTGTTAGCTCTTATTTACCTTGCGGATGGATAAGTCCTCCTTTCCTGTTAAGTACATATCGGCACGTAGCCTACACATAGTATGCACACATGAAATCGGGCGGACGCCATTACTGTCAGAAGCACTGTAATAGTTAGAATTACCATTGTTGTTGACATTAGCGAAATAACTAGCAGAAGCATATATACAGAACTTACCCAATATAAGAACAGAAATAGCAACCGTATTAAGCATTATCTCTGTTATTATCATTTTCATTATTTACATTATTTTTTTCTTGAATGGATTTTAAAATGCGGTTATCACTCTTTCTCCATCCTTTTAATAACTGGATTTCTTTTACAATCATTTTTGTATATGACAAATACTTATTTGCATCCACAGGTATGACAGAAATAATATACTGCATTTCCTGCAATAACTGTTCACAGTTTCCTATTGCATGGTTCTGATAGTTTCTTCTATCATAATATTCATATTCGTTTGTAGGATATATCGTATTTGCCTGTGTTATATTCATAATCATAGAATGGCATAGTTTTAATATATTAGTACGCATGTTATCTATCATCCAGCCTGGATATTCTTCAATAATATTTGTACACTCATATTTATCTATGAGATTTTGAAATACTGCTGCATCTTCTTCTGTCATATTCTTTGTATATGCTACAGATTTTCTTATCTTATGTCTTATGCCAAAATCTCTTAATAAAAGTTCTGTAAAATTTTTTCTTAATACAATTCCATTTCTGTAAAATTCTAAACCGGATAACCCACGTTTATTTTTTAATACACTCATATTTTTGCACCTTTCTGGTTTGGTTACATGTATTACAAATCCTATCACACCCCACAAGGGGGGTGTGATTACAGATTAACCGATTAGAAAAAGCGGGCGGACGCCAAGACTGTCAGAAGCACTGTAATAGTTAGAATGACCACAGTCGTGGACACCAGCGAAATAACTAGCAGAAGCAACATTTTTTAACCACCACCAGTATCTATTACTTGAATTAGCATCATCTGTACCGCCTAATTTGCATACTTTTGCTGTTGGGTCTAATGCAAATAGCGGAAGCTGAAGATTATCACAACCAGTATCGTAGCCAGATGAAGACCATACATTTGAACCATATACCTGGATTTCTGAAAGTAATTGCAGACGTGTATCATACCAAGCCCAGCCACTAGAATATCCAGTAAAACCTGCACCAGCCATTGATACACCAGTTTCGGAAATTTCATTGGTTAAAAGTGTCCTGTGTGTTATTAAATGTGATGAACCAATAACAGTTAATATAGCATCAGCATACTTTGCTAAAACAATATTATGCATATCACTGCCAGCATACGCTTTTAAGTTAGATGTATTTGCTTCATTTGTGCTCTTTCCTGTACTATTTATTGGATTCATCCAATGTGCTTTTGCAAAACAATTTTTAGTAACAATAACCGCATGATGTCTAGTTAATGGTGTATCACCATTGTTTAAATACATATCAAATCCTGCAATTATACAACGGATAGTTTCATTACCACTAAATTCTGTTGATATGGTAATGTCAAAATAATCACCTATATATAAATCCTCAAAATCACCATTAGATATTTTTGTAAGTATTTGTGCCAGAGTGTATTTTGTTAAAAGATTTGTGCCTCTGAATATGCCATTGTGGGCTGCTGCACTACTAAACATATCTAATTTGTGGGATACTTCATTTGCCAATGTACCATTTAAACTTTTATTTAATTCTCTTGCATCTAATGCATATTTCCCTGCCTCAGTTATGGTTTTTAAATCCGTAATCTTTACACCAGCACCTGTTGGATAATTCATGTCAATCCCTCCTTTTACACTAAACTGTTGCATCCTTTACTATCATCTTTACTGTCACATTTACATCATGTATAGGTGCAAACGATACCGTCAGCTGTTTGTTTGCTGTATCTTCGGCAACTCCTGTATATGATAGCGTAGAGGACGTAGAAACAAATGTTACCACACCATCTTCTGGCATATCAGAAATATCAAATGTTACCGTTGACTGTCCTGCAGGCAGTGTTGCGGTTTTGGTATAACGGCAGATGGCGTTTCTTAAAGCCGCATCATTGTTTAATAGTTGTTGATGGCGTACATTCCACTGGTCACAATGTGCTGGTGTCTGTGTTGTCATAGCTTCCATAGTGTCATTATATTCTGGCGTTACTGTTAAATTTGTCATTGTCTGCCCCCTTCTTCTAATAATTGTCTTCTATTTTATATGTTGATTCTGTTTCATCTTTGCCCTTTGGCAAAAAATTTGAAAACGCAATCACATCCCCATCTTCATCAATTAGTGCTAGCTCGGAAATATACGTACCCACTAACTCATTTCCTTCTAGTTCAATTATATATTCATAGCTTGTGTCAGATATTTTTCTTGATGCTGTATATTCTTTCCGCACCACTTCGTTGTTAAGGCTTGTATTGTTTTCAAGTGGTGTTATAATGTTGTTACTGCTGTCAACACCACCTGAACCTAATGCTATCCATTTTGCTTTAGCAATAGTCCCTGTTGTATGTGTTGCCTCTGCCATCTTTTTTCTGCGTATTGCTGTTATAACATTTTTCATTGTACCATCCCCTTATAATATAATTTTTTGCTCCCACGCATCTGTCAAAGTTTCCCCATCCAGATGCCATGTACCGTTTAGGTGTCGTAAATGATACTTATTATGTAATATCCCTTGTGATATTTTTACCTTATGTGTAACCGTTGTTTTGTACATATCTTTTACATCAAACTTTGTTCTGCCAGAACTTAGCAATATATTCCCGTCTGTTGTCCATGTGCCGTCTGCCATACAGTAACGCCAGTAAAAAACAGCTATGTTATAGTTACCACCAATCTTTAGCTGCTCTTTGGGTTCATAGATATGCAGCATAAATCTGCTTTCTGGCCATATATCTCGTTTAAACTTGAATTTAAACCTATAGCCTGTACTGGCCGTATACAGGCTCCTGACAGCATCCAGCAAAAAATCCCCATCCAGATGCCATGTACCATCTGTCATATGATAATCCCAATAAAATATCTTTAGATTATAGTCTGCCCACACCTTTATCCAGTATAGTTCTTTTACAGACAGGCTGTACTGGAAACAATAATTATCCTTTGCTCCAACCTGCTTTACTCTCCGGACTTCTTTTTTTAATACATCCAGTGCTACAGGATGGCTGTCATCCACATTCATATTTATAACAACATAAAATTCTGCCCATCTGTCTGGCAACATTGTATTGGCTTCAAGCAGATGGCTTCCGTCAAGATTCCATGTACCATCTGTTTCATAATATACACGCCCTTTAAAATCATTTGCCTTTATTATTTCAGGTCTGTCATATCCTAACGTCCTTACCGCCAGCATCACTCCCTCATCAGTGCCGCCCAGCCGCAATACTTCTGGATAATTTGCCATCCTTGCCCTGAAATTTCCGTCTGCCTCTCCTGCGTAGCGTTCCATATCCCTGTCTTGTGCTTGTATCTGCAGCATTACAGGGTCACAGGTTGCAAGCATTGTCTGTTCCCTTGCACTGTACAGGCTTTCCATTGCATCATCATAACGTGTGCCAAGTACAGTAAAAAGGATATACCACTGGTTAACAGACTTTTTTAGTTTTTTAAATGGTGTTGTAAGCAGATAGTACATATAGTCACAAAAATGGTCAAACACATTTATGCACCCCCTATGTTATAGGCAGTAACTTCCAGCTTCCCAAGCATTACAACTTCGTTTTTATCAAGTTCAATATCTTCAATGGGTGCTGCAAACTCTACCCTTTTACAACTTGCAACGCCTTTTTTTAATGCATACCGTATATCATCCATATACAGGCAGTTTATTTCCTCACGTTTATTTAACTGCATCACATCTGTAATAATACTTTCCGCAGCTGTTTCCGCTTCGTCTGTGTCAGCCTCTCTAGCTATATATAATGTAATAATTATATCCTGGTATATGACAACGGATGATTTATATAAAAAATCATCATAGCTGCCTTTTAGATAACTGGTGGCAGCTTCCACTTTTTGTAGCAGTTCTTTTGTTGCTTCACCGCCTGTGCCTGTAACTATTATGTCTGTTGTACCCTGTCCTCTTGGATGCTGTGCATCAATCTTTACATCAAGCACACCACTGACCTTTTTCGCCACATTCCTTAGTTTATCTTCCGTTGTCAGTTCTGCCAGTTCTGACCAGCTTTCCTTGATGCGCTCCCGGAAATTTTCCACACTTTCAACATCTGCGCCTTCCTGGTACAGCCAGCCGTTTTCATTTGTCACATGGTCTACACCATCTAAATGTATCATTGATACTGTTATCCTGCCAGCTGGTATATTATAGCCTGTGCCACTTTCTGCTGCTTCAACAAGCACTTTCCCTGTTGCTGTCCCTGCACCGATTACAGTTGTATCAACCGTGTAAAACTTTAGCTCCTTGCCATTTACATCAGGAAGTGTCTTAAACATATGTCCCTTAGTTATCTGTAATGCGTCCTGGCAATCATTCCTGTATATTGTCACATACCCTTGCGCTTTTACTGCATCTTTTCTTGTTTTGCCAAAATCAGGGGCTTTTATCTCTAACCAGTCCTCACCGGCATGGGTAATGTAAGAATTATTTATAATGGTCCGTGCAAGTGTTTTAAGGTCTATATATATTGTGACAAATATTCTGATAACCAGATAGAAGATACCACCTTTATTAAAGTTATTTATTATAAATCCCCTGTCTTCAAGCTCGGAGCGGATTTTCTCCATTTCTTCTTCTTCATCAGGGACTGGACATATTTTGTCAAGTATTTTTTCGTCTATCACCCATTTGCCACCTCCACGTTTTCTGTAGATAGTTCAAGATTGTAGCCATCACTGGAATCATTTTTAGCAATAGACACATTATCATAATATATGCCATTGTTATAAGTTACCACCTGTGTAGTTTTTGCCATGTCAAGATATGTGCGTTTTGCAAGTTTGCTGTTTACACGCTGTTCAATTTCTTTTTGTGTAAATTCATCATTTTCTGCATGGACAAAATCAACAAGCCCGAATCCATATGCTTCATTGCCATCTTCATCCTCATAAAATAATTCCCCTTCCTCTGTAGCTGTTTCCAGCCTTAAGTCCTGCATCCAGCAGCCATCACCAGATATTGTGGCAAAATCACCGTTTTTACCAGTGGCTGGCTGTCCGTTGTTATCCAGCATTATATCTGTATTATCCTCACCTGTTATTGTCATGGTCCATATCTCCCTAAAATAAATACGGCATCCCCTCCATAAAGAAGGAGTATAACCACAATATCCCCCTGTTTTACTTCAAGGTCTGTCTTTACATCTGGTATTTCTGGAAAGCCATTATCTACATTCATCGCCCTGTCAAGCAGTTTAAGCGTGCATACATATTTATCATTAGTTTTCCTGGCCTGTGTAACATTAGCATACATTCCAGATGGATGCTGTATGTGTGGATATTTTTCTTGTATCTGTTTATCCAGCTCCTGTTTTACAAATGCCTGCAACATATCTGCCATAGCTTATCTATCTCCCTTTGAAATAAATATACATACGTGTATATCCACTTGCATCACTCTTTATGATAGTTTTTTCAACACTTACAACCCCTGAATACTTGGAATGTGATACTTCTATATCCTGGCTGTGGTGTATCCACGGTACACCAAGCGTTTCTATCTCATAAAGTCCACCATACTTTTTAAGGGACAGGATGTTGTTATCTTCCTCCAGTATGTATATTACTTTTTGTTCTGGCTTTAAGCCCCAGTAAAATATGCCATCCTGGAAAAAGAAATCATTTTCTATGCCCCATATACTGTTTATCTGTGATATGGCATTGATGCCATTCTGCTTGTTTACAATAAATGTATTTTTTTTACCATATTCTGTATTGTTTAACTGGTAATCCGTAACACCAGCCTGTACAAGTATGTACTTAATAATATCTTGTGGGGTACAGCTAGTAAATGCCGCCTTTATGATGGTGCGTTCCAGCTTTATCATTGCATCCCTGATTACTATTTCCTTCCAGTAATCCCCTGCTGTTTTTCTGCAGTATCCTGATAACAGGATATCATAATCATCATCATATCCAAGTTCCACTGTAGCATCTTCCATATCCTCATATTGGACTATGCCCTGCAGCTGGCTTGTAAGCTCTATTTTGCACCAGTCGGAACGTGATGCCCGACTACTAAAACATTCTATTTCTATGCCACTTGTAATCTCATATTTGCCTATGTTAATGCAAAACTCAGGACTTATAAGCTTTTTGTATCCCATAAAACTGCCTTTCTATAATAAGGATTTTTGCCTTTTTTATTTTATCTGCGACAATCCTTTTTTTATTGGAGGGGCTTTTACTTTTCTTTTTCTTTGATTTTTTAAATTCTTTTTTGATTTCCTTTTTTATTTTTTTTGCCTGTCTGGCAGGTTTAAGCTTAATACCTGCTACCACAGGGGCAAGCAGTTCTAACATTGCAGTCCTGCCACTGCCAGATATTTCATTCTTTGTATCCAGCCTTTGGAAGTACACCTTAGAGATGCCCCTTACAGCACAGTCTTCATTGACTACTTGTAAGAGTTTTGCTTTCTTTTGCCCATACGGCTTGAAAAGCCTTTGGAGTATGGATATCTGTTCAAGCTGTGATTTCCCAATAGATTTTTCAATGATAAAATCTATTGAGATTTTAGCTGGTGCATAGCCTGTTGGCTGGCTAGCCTTTGTCTTGCCTTTATCGTCTTCAATATCTTCAATACTTGCCTCTTCTGATATCTCAATGCTTTTCATCTGTCCTGACAGTTTGACACCGCCAAGTTTAATTAAATGTTCCTGTACTAACAGCATATGCATTACCCCTTTTATACCATTTCTGTTCATGCAGTATCAGAGGATTCCTGTGCATCCTTTAGTTCATCAACCAGCTTAAACAGCAACGGAAGGTCTTTTATTTTTTCTATATCTACTTTTATTTCAATTTTTTGTATTACTGTTTTTCTGTTCCTGTTTCTGGTTTTTAGTTCTTTAACTTCCTGTCTGGTTGTCTTTGTTTCTTTACTTTCAATAGTTCTTGTTACCCTCTTTGAAAGTGCAGAAACAATATTTTTCCCAGTATATCGTGGCGATTCGTTATCATCAAGCTCATTGTGGATAAAGAGTTTTAACTTTTCCCACAATGCTGATAATGGCAGTATTGCTTCATCGCCTGCTTCACCACCACCAAGCAGTTTATCTCCAGATGCGCCAAATATTGTTGGTGATGTCATCACACCGCCTTTAGCATACCAGTCTACCCCAATTTTGGGGATACTTGGTGGTTTTAAACTAAACTTTCCAGATATGCTAAAATGTGGCAGTTTGATTGATGGAAGTGACCATGAAAAGTTAAAGAAACCTTTGATTTTATCAATAGCACCTTTTACAATATTCTTTGCACCCTCCAATATGGACTGGAATTTATTTTTTATTGCTGTGAGTTTGCCATTTGTCAGGTTATCTATAAATGCCAGCCCTGCAGTAAAAAATCCTTTAACAGCAGCTATTGCTGCTGCAACTATACCCTTGATGCCCCCACCATTTTGCTGGTAGGCGTTTTTGATATTATTAAGTTTTGTCTTTACTGTAGTAAAGGCTGCACCCATAATGCTGCCAAAAATCCCTTTAATTGCACCCATGATACCTGATACAATATTTTTCGCACCATTTAATATGGACTGAAACCCGTTTTTTATTGCTGTGAGTTTGCCCCTGACTGTAGTAACAGCTGCGTCCATGGCATTGCTAAAAAACCGTTTAACTGCATTAAGACTGTCAGATACAGCATTTTTCATTTTTGATACAGCACCTGGTATGTCTATTCCAAAAGCACTTAACACACTATTAACTGTATTTAAAAATCCAGATACAAAACCAGATATAAAAGACAGTACTGCATTAAATCCATTGACAAATGCACCCTTTATATCATCAACTGCCAGCTTTAAAAAGTCACAAGCCCCTGTAAAGTCCCCTGTAAACAATGCCACAATGGAATTAATAACATTGGTTACAAATGATACAAGGCTGGAAAATGCATCAATTAATGGTGTCAGTGCTGCAAGTACGCCATGGATTGCACCGGCAAATACACCCAAAAACACCGTTGCCACTATGCCACCAATCTCTACTACTACCTTGGCTATTGGCTTTATGGCTTCGCAAAGCTTGATTATATTCTGTCCTAATTTTTGTAGCACAGGCTGTAATGTACTCCATGCACTTTGTGCGGATTTAATAATGTCCTGCCCTAGTTTTTGCAGTACTGGATGTAATATGCCCCATGCGTTTTGTACAGCCTGTACAATCTCTGTGAACAGCCCAACAAAATAACTTACAAATGGCTGTATCTTATTCCACAGTGGGAGCAATGCCGTGTCGTAAAGGTTAAGGATATTCTTCCCAAGTTTTTTTATTGCCGGGATAACCGCACCACATGCATTCTGTAACACCAGTTTTATCTTGTTAAATAAATTTATCCAGAAGTTTCTGAACGATTCTGATTTATTCCACAGGATTATAAATGCCGCCACTAAAGCCATAATACCCACAACAATAATACCTGTTGGCGAGGCTGTAAAAGCTTTAACTAATACTGTCCATATGGTTTTTACGGAAGTGACAGCCTTTCCAAGCGTACCCATAACCGTTACTATTGCACCTATTACAACAAGTGCAATCCCAAGTTTTAGTGCTATGTCCATTATGGTCTGCACTGTTTTCTGGTTATTGCTTATCCAGTCAGAGCCTTTCTGTATAAGACTACTTACCTTATCCAGTGTTTTATTTACTGTTGGAAGCAGTTTGCTTCCAAGCTCTTCCGTGTTGTTATGTATCTGCTGTTTTATTACCTCAAATTTCTGTGCTGGTGTATTGTTGATAGCCTCTGCCATCTCCTGCGTGACACCTTTTCCTTTTTTCATGCTTTTTCCAAGGGAATCAATGCCGCCTTTTAAGCCGTCTATATCGCTGTATAAAAGGTCTATCATTGCCACTGCTTCGTCAGTTCCAAACGCTTTTTTAATTTCCTGTTTTTCAACTGCGTCAATGGTTTCACCATATTTACCCTTTAATTTTTCCAGTATTTCAGGTGTTGATAACAGCTGGTTGTTTGCATCAACAAATGATAATTTAAGGTTTTTACCTGCAGAAGCCGCTGCATTTAAAAACGCTTTATATTTTGTAGCCGCCTCAGAACCGCTCATTGTTGTCTGCAGCTGTCCTAATATCGCAAGCTGCTCCTCCATTGATATCTTGTTATTGGTTGCTGTTGCACCTAATGCTGATATGGCACTCGCCATCTCAGAACCAGCAGTTTTATAATTTTTAACCGCTGTCGAAATACCAGCGGAAAACATTTCACCAAATTCAAGGTCTGACAAATCGTCATATGCCCCCTTATAGATACCATATCCTGTTGCAAAGAGTGAACCCATTTCTTCTGTAGTTGACTTTGTAGCTTTTCCTGTAAGGGCGGCAAGTTCCGTAAATTGTGCAATGCCTTCATCAGACAATGATGCAATACCTGATTTTATATCATAGGATGCCGTTATAAAATCTGCTTTTGTAGTACCAGCCCAAGTGTCAGAAAAACTTTTGGCAGCGTTTTCTACTGCCTTTAAATCTTCTACCCCAAGTGATGACAGTTCCCCAAGTGCATCCTGTGTATCAAATGTTGATGTTACTGTTGCAAGACAGGCAGAAGTAATGCCAGTCCCTGCTCCAGCCAAGGCAGTTCCCGCCTTTTGGACTGTCCCAAATGTGTCATTTAGTTTTTTAGCTGCACCTGTTACATTATCTGTGACACCTGAAAGAGGTGAGGATAAACCGTCTATCATACCCATAACCACTGATAGTTTAAAAACTGATTCCATTCCCACGGCTGTACCTTCTTTCCGCCACCGCTATTCTTCGTAATCAGGATGTGCTTCTACATATCCTTTGTTTACACCAGTTTCAATATCCGCAACCCGCATTTCCCTTGCTACAGTTGCCAGTGCCACAGTTTTGAAAAAACCATCAAAACCAATACTGTCAAAATCAGGGGGAATCATTTTTTCTGGCAGGTACTGGTAAACTAAAAGCCTGCCATATTCTACAATGTTCCCCTTGATTTTGTCCGTTTCGTCATCTATAACTTTTTTACCTGTGTTTCCTTGGAAAGCCCAAGCATGTTAAGAAGCTTCTCGCCAAGGGAAATTGCCATTGCTGGATATTCCTCCAGTGTATTTCTTAACTCCTCTGTCTGTTCCTCGCATATATTGTCAATTACAAATGTTTTAAGTGCCCTTGTATTTGATGTGCCAGATGTCTTTACGTATCTGTCGTATGACGGGGTTGCCGGTTTACGGAAAATGAAGTCATACTCTGTTTCGTTTTCATCATCTTCCTGTATGCTTGTTATGACTTCATAAATCTTACCATCAATGTTTTTATATTTCTTGCGCAGTTTTTCCATCTTGTCTGTGCTTTCTTCCTGCTTTTCCAGCCCTTCTTTTCCTGGCAGCATGCTGTCCTGTTTTTCTGGTATCATATTTAATTACCTCCTGTTTTTGTCAAAAATAATGGTTACTGGTTATTTCATCCCATTCCATTTAATCCCGCCATATGGTGTGCCATCCAGTTTGACAGTTATATTTTTATCACCCTGCTTTGCACTGGTATCACGCTTGCCAATTTTAATGTCTGTAAGTATATCTGTTGTGGTAGCCGCTCCATCATCAGCATACGATACAATAATTTTAGGGATAACATACTTATAAAAATTCTTATACCCTTTCTTTTTTATGACCCTTTGCAGTTCATTAAAATCTTCCCTTGACATACTGACGCTGACAGATGCTTTGTAATTGCCCGTGCCATATCCCCTGTACATCCCGCCTTTGCCATAGATGCCATCATGTTCCTGCTCGTCATTGTAGGATATCTCTGTTATTTCTATGCTTTCTGCACCTGGTATTTTTATCGTAACACTGGACCAGTCATACGCCTTTCCATTTATTAACTGTGTTGCCATGCCTTATCACTCTCCTCCAGATGATGCAGGATTGCTTACTGCAAACTTTATGTTGTACACCCTTGCTGTACCCATTGGGACCCATACAACTTCCACGTCTAATGTTTCATCTCTTAAGATATTTAATCCCTCTGTGTTTATTGTGACCTCGCCAGAGCTTATGATTTTATCTCTTTCGCAATATTCCATTGCAATGTTAAAATATGCTTCAATAGCTTTTATGCTGCTCTCTATCCCGCCAGGGTCAATCTCTGTCTGGATTTTATCTACTGCTTTTGCAGCTACATCCCTTACAATCCTGTTTAAAACCCTGACACTCTCAACATACTGGAAATCGCTCCCAGCAGAAGCCATAACATTGCCATTAGACACATAAAAATCTTCCTTGCCATCATACTGGCGGAATATAGTATATTTCATGTTGTCAAATTCCCTGTTATAGTTTTCTATCCCCTCTGGCAGTATTTTAAGCAGTTTTGCGGAACTTACCGGGAACTCTTCAACACAACCAATAGAAAGGCTTTCTTTTGCCTGTCCTACCAGTCCAGATATTACCCCTGCCATATTAATATTCTGTATGCGTAAATCTTTCCGCATATATGTCCCATATGTCAACGAAACACATATAAAATAACTGCTTATGCCTTTTTTCTCTGCTTCCATGGCTGCCATGTATTCATCCAGTGTTTCGTCATCTCTGCAAGCCCTTGCTTCACAAAGAAATATCACAGGCTTTTTGTACATTGTCAGAAACTCTTCAGCTTCACCCTGTAATGCCGCCCACAACGCTTTGCCAGAAACCCCTACTATATGGCATACCTCAACCATCCTGTTGTATGCTGCAAGCTTTTCTACCGCTTCCAGTACATGGGCATTATTAACCGTTGGCACAGTTGTGCTAAAAGAATATGCATCCCCAGAAATAAAACTTTTTGTGCCATCACTAGCATCTGTATTTGTAAACTCCAGCGTTAATCCCGTGTACTGCATCTCAAATGTACCGCCAAGCGGTATTGTGTATTCATCAGAAAAGTTATTGCCACCGTCAATAGAATACTGGAAACTGCCCTCGTTTAAGTTGCCGGTTTCTGCAATGTTTACCACGATATCGTAAGCATTGTTTGGCTCACCTTTAACACTGACTGTTCCTGTTCCTGTGCCAGAGTGTGTTATATCCCCTGTTGAGCCAGCAACATCTGTCTTTACTGGAAATGCATATATTGTCTGCAGCCCGTTTTCAACTGCATCGATACACGCATCCGCAAGAGGTGAATAGCCTAATTTAGCCTTAATGTCATCTGGTTTCATGGAATTAGTGATAAGAACTGGTACACTGCTTTCCACATCCGACACACCAATCTTTGCCTGTGCATGTGTTGCCGTGCTTGAGTTCCTGCCCAGATTGCCGTCTTCAACCTCAACATTTACTTCGCTGTACATCTTTTACACCGTCCTTCCGTCTATAGGTGCATTGTTAAACGCAGCCACTGCGTCCTTGTATTCTTTCTCTGTAACTTTTTTGCCTGTTTTCCAGCCTTGTGCCATTTTGACACCAAGAAATACAGCATCCGTTGTGCCAGCCTTTGCCTTTAATTCTTCAATGGTTTCATAAGTTTCATTCTCCGTTATCTTTACTGCCATTATTCTCACCTCTGTCCATTTTTAATTTTATATTGCCAAGCCTAACATTGCCTAAGTCCGTATCTGTATAAATGCCACCTGTCAGGGTGACATCAAACTGTACAGCAATTTTGGATTTTAAAATACTGTCGTCCTTTTCAATCCAGTCTGCCTCACCGATTTCAATACCAACCCAGTTGCCATTAACCTCAAATCCTTTAGATATGTTTTCAAGAAAGCATGAAAGTATTTCCTCTGCTTTTTCTTCATTACTGTCTGCTATTATGACATTTAAAGTAGTAACCCTGTCAAACAGTTTGTTTCTCTGTTTCCGTTGCCCCTCTGCATCCGTATATATCTTTTTTGACCCTGAACGTGTGAAACTTTCCCCTATCCTTAAGACTGCACCTGTATGTACCTCATTGCAGTTTTTAAGGCTTTTTAGGGATTCATGTATCCTGCCATGTACCCCTGCTTTTTTTAGTGCCTGTACAAGGTAATCTCTTTCTGCTTTCATGCTTACTCTCCAAACACATCATCAACCAATGCTTTTATTTCGTTTTCATCTTCTTTGCTTATGCCGAGGAATGGTCTTGCTGGTATGTTTACACGGACATATGGGACACTTACCCATCTGCCAGAAATTTTAAACCGCAGGTATCCGCTTTTCTTTGCCCTTATTGTTCTTTCATGCCCAAACTGGTGCGTTGCCGCATATACTGTGTTTGTGCCTATAGCTGCACCCGTGTTGTCCGACTGTGTATTGATGGAATTTTTAAGGACTGCGGATTTTGTAAGTGTCTTGCCACCCTCACTGCCAGCCCTGACAGATGGTGTCCACCTGTCACCCGTAGGGGATGTTTGTGTATTAAACCGCTCCACTGTTGATGTGCGCAGGGTCTCAGCCATTGCCGCCATAATGCCAGCTTTGTCAATATCAGCCATTGCTTCCAGTTTTTTAAGCAGGCTGTCCATTTCACCTTCAAGCCTTATAGAAATAGATGACATTTTACCATCCCCTCATGCTATGTCTTGTAAATATCCTGGCATTGCTTTTTGTTTCAAAATTATTCTGCACTGTCACACTCCCCGTCATGTCATCTTCTGGTGTTATAGCAACTTCTACTTTGCCCTCGGATGCTTTTGTTAAAAACGCAACTGCCACATTATATCTTGTAAGATACGTTTTTTCACGGTCACTTTCGTCTATGCCCATGCGTGATACAAGGTTATAGATGGCTATATCCTTTGCAAATTTGCCAATTACTGCTGGTACTCTTGCAAATGGTACGTTATATCTGGCTGTAAGATATCCGTCAATTTCTGCCTGTGCATCAGCTATAGCCTGTCCTGCAATAGGTGTTATATCTTTTTTCCTTTCCGAATCATCTTCCCTGTAGCTGCCATCGATAATTGCATCTAACATATCAGGCTTTAGCATTGATATGACTTCATCTATACTGCAATATGCCACTTACACCACCTCTTTTAATCCGCAGGCTTACCATCAGAACCATATGCCATCTGCCAGAACCCATACCCGGCATTGGAACGTCCGTCTGCACCCCAGATAAATTCATCTTTCATAAATACATTCTGGTCATTATCCCTTGTTAAGGCTACAAGTTTTATCTCTTTCCGCTTCTGGAAAATTATCGGCTTTAAAAAACGTCTTGTGCAAAGTAAAAACCATGCATCTGGTACATCTGCAAGTTCTGTAGATACAAGCAGTTCTGCTGTATCCTTGTATATGTTGGAAGTACCATTTATATAATCTGCTTTTAGTATCATGCGTGCCGCCTTTTCGTTTGCTGGTGACACAACCAAAAGGTCTGGCACAAGGTTTAAGCTCCTGCCTTTATCCCCTGTAATGCTCATCATGGCTGTACGCCCTGCCTCATAACTGTCTGCATCTAATTTGTCATGTGACAGGTTAGATACATTTCCTTTGCACCCTTCTCCAGACGGGTGGCCAGCAGAAAAGAAAGTCTTGCCATCATAGCACTTTTCTTTGAATCCTTTCTTTAATGCACCAAAGCAAAGTATATCCGGGTGTTGTGCTGCAGCCTCCCCAATACTTGAGAAATATGGTGTGTATACGCCATACTGGTCATCTTCAATATCATCCCTTGGTACAGATACACTCATTTCAAACTTTTTGTTCCTTATAGTGTAGCCATATGCAGACAGCTTTTGCACTTCCCTGTCACCAATCCATTCACGCATCTGTGGGATTTGCCCAAGCCATTTGTAACTGGTTTCTGCCGTCTGGCTTGGTACTGTTGTTGCAATCTTATTATAATTGCTTACAACACCTTTAAATGCCTTATTGTATGCTGTGGAATAACTTACATCTAATCCCCTTAAATTTGCCTGGTTTACAATCATCCCTCACTACCTCCGTCTTTTCCGCCTGCTGGTACTGTTGTAGCAGTTTCCCTGCCGTTTAGCATTTCCACTGTCACGCCATCAGCATCAACTGCTATAATCTTTCCTGCCTTGCTTGAGCCGTCTGCTGTAATAGTGACAGTCCTTGCATCTGACACATAAGCATCTTTTAAGATATCTGTTTGTTTTATGCTGCCATCATTATCCCACACAAATGCCCCACGTCTTACTGGCACTGCCAATGCCCCTGCATTTCCAGCAGTATTATCTGCAAATCCCATTGCGCACCCTGCAACGCATTGCCCTGCAGCTTTGGATGCCATTACAGCATACCCGTCTGTGTTTACCGCAACCATTGCCGCCTCTGTTATCACCGTACCAGCCGCAACCGGGATATAAATGTCAGAGCTGGAAAGTTTCTGGTTTCCTGTCCTGTCCATAACTAACCCTCCTTATAATATTTTTCGTAATCCTCTTTTGAGATGCCACAGTTTTTAAGGATTTCCGTGTCATAATCTTTATTGTTTGTGTCTGGTGCATCTTTTAAGTCAAGCTTTCCCTGTGGTACAACTACAGGTGCTTTATCCATAAATGCCTTAAATCCATCTTTATCACTTAATGCATAGCTTAATGCCCACTCTTTTTGTGCTGCTGTAATCTTTCCAGCTTTAAGGGCGGTCTGTACCATATCATCAGCATTGCGCTTTTCAATTTCTTCTTTCAGCGCAACAAGTTCATTGTTTCCTGTACCCGCCTTAAGTGCCATTATTGCAGCTGCTGCATCTTCTGTCTTTGCATTTCCAGGCAGCCCTAACAAAGAAAGCACAACAGAGTTTGCAACAGGGGCAGCTTCTGGCTCATTGCCATCACTTCCTGTGCTGTCCTCTTTGTTTCCGCCAAGCGTCTCCCTTGCTGCCTCAAGTGCACTTTTAACTTCCTCCTCTGTAGCGGTTTCTGGCAGCCCCAGAAGTTTAGCTAATTCCTTAATGTCCATTTTGCTTTCCTCCTCATCTTCTTTCATGTCATCTGTGCCAAGGGAGTTTACAACCGCAAACATCCCATCAATGGCTGGTGTGTTTGTTAATGCAGCGGAATGTAACGCCGTAGCTTTCCTGTCTTTTTTCCTGACCATTACAACAGGGGATATGTAGCGGTATTCCCTGTTTTTTAAATATTCCTTTGCCCTGTCTGTCCATTTTACTTTTGCCATGACAGCATCCCTGCCTTTATATATGTCCTCAATCCATCCACCAGCAGGGGCTTGCACATCCTTAAGTGTCTGGTGCTCATAGTCAACAACAAGGTCTACATTCCTTTTTTTAAACTGTTCCACGATAAGCTTTACGCTTTCGTCATCAACTTCAAAGTCACCTTTCTGCGAATGTACGTGTCCAAGTGGCAGGATTTTTATTTCTTCTGGCACACCATCCACATTCACCATGCCGCCCGAACATATAATTATATCATCCACGCTTAACCTCTCCTTTTCATTTGCCCCTCTGACGCCGTTATAACGCATTATAACGCACCTGTTTATCCGCAGTTAAAGAATTGTTAAAGAATTGCCTGCAATATTTTTAAAACCGCTACAGCCGCCTTTAAATACCCTTATGGCTTTTTCTTTGTTTTCTGCTATTAAATGCCTTCTTTAAACCCTCATTTACTCCTGACATGTCAGGTTTATATGCATCTTTTGCGGGATTGTTTGAAAAGCCTTTGTCTGGATATTTGTAGCCGCCATCATAGGGCAGCCCTTTGCTTACTGGCATACCTGATTCTTCCACCTGTCTTTTGCTTAGGCTTATAACAGAACACCTGCACCTGAATCCGTTTGGCGGATACCATATATCCCATACAGGGTCATCCGCTGGATATATCCTGCCATCCATTACCGCATGTGACTGTCTTACTTTGTTATCACCTGCTGTTACATATTTCCAGTACGGACGCAGTTTCTTTACTGCCGGGTCTGTCATGCTCTTGTAATGCCCTGCGTTATATGCTGTCTGTATATTTGTCCGGAATATCACATCAGCATGGAACGGATTAATACCCTCATAACCATTGCGCAAAAGGAAGCCATTCATTGTGTCCATAAATTCTTTTTTTGTCCTGCCGCTTTCACAGGCACTTTCCAGTTCGTTAAGAAATGTCTGTAACACTATAAGGCTTGTATATCCTGATACGGTAAATGCCTTTGCTTTATATGTTCCATCAAGTTTTTTATATTCCTCTTGTGCCAGGGGTGTTTTGTTTTTTAAAAACCGGACTGCCGCCTTAAAAATAAAGCTGCCTGTAAGTCCATATATGGCTTCTTTCACTGTCCTGCACTCCTCCCGATAAGTTCCGCCAGATACATTGACTGGTGCAAAATGTCTTCCAGTTCTGGAGAATCCATCTGGCTGTACAGTTCATTTATCTTTTTTTCATCTTTAAGGGTCTGCCTGAGTGTTTCAAGGTCATCTGTTTTGTCAATAATATTGATTAGAGGTTTTACCATTTCACGGAAAATGCCCTCTGCGTGTTTTATGGATTCCTCTGCCATGCCATCAAGATGTCCTTGTACTTCGTCATAATCCTGCTTAAAACTTTCCATCTTAAAGCTTTCCCCTTCATCCTGTACAGATGGCTTTACTGTCGGCTCAAGCACCCTCTCGCCATCTTCCGGTTTTGGGATGTTAAACTTTTTATAGATATGGCTTTCAGGTATTTTAAGCCCCATATCACATACAAGTGTCTTGTATATTTCAACTGTTTCTTTCTGGTCTTCTACCTCTTTACAGTCAAATATAAAAAATGGTATATTGTCATCTGTGCCAAAGTTATACCTGACAAGGGGTTTTATTATATCCCGCCTGATTGTTTTTGCCAGTGCTTTAGCGTCAGCTGCTGTCAGGTCATGGCGTACTTCATTATGCACTTTTCCCTGTGCATATGAGCCGCCCCCGGAATCAGAAGACAATGTCTGTCCTAATACCGCCTTGCTAACCTGTTCATCACAGTACCTTGCCAGCCGCTCGTATATCTCAACACTTGTGGTCTTGTTGCTTTCGATAAATTCAATAACCGTGGTGTCTGGCACAATCCCTGCCGCATCGCTGCCAAGACTGTAAATAGCTTCAATTAGTGATTTTTTATCATCATCAGATGCAGCAGCACTGTATTTTCCCAGACGCAGGGGCATGCCAAACACTTCACAAAACGCAACCCAGTCTTTTACATCGTAATTTTTAAACAGGTACATCCATGCTACAACCCTTAAAATACCACTCCTGCTGGTATGTCCTGACTTGGCTTTATATTTATGTACCACAAATTTGTTTTCAGGAAGCCCTATGCCAGATGGATATTCCTTTGTGCAGATTTCCATTTCATCCGTCTGTGGGTTCCAGACCAGTTTTTTAGGGTGGATGTATCTGATATCATTTATTATGTTAGTCCCGTCTGCACCAATATCCCATTCGATTTCCGCAATACTTACACCTTTTCCAATAGCATCCAGTAAATCTATAAAAATATCATCCAGGTTCTCTAATCCCTTAAGCTGCGCATCTATAAAATCTGCCACCTGTTTATCATGTCCATCACCGCTAAATGGCTGTACTTCCCAGTCTAACCCAGCGACTGCAAGCTTCCTTGTCTGCAGCTGTGAAAACAGATGTGGGTCTTTTTCTTCCAGTTCCTCAAACAGTTCCATCTGTTCCCTGACATCCCCGTCATCAGCCGCACGGAATATCCTGGCAAGCCTTTTTGGGGTAAGCCCATTGGACGGATACGTGGAATATTTGTCATTGATATCCCCTGCAGCCACTCTTGCCCTTACTGGTTTTATCTGTCCTGTATCTGTTTCAGGATTAAATGCTGTTGTTTCCTTTTTTTTCTTAAAGCCAAACATATATCCTCCTAATATGCACCCCTGCCCATGCGGAATTTACGTTTCATTATGCTCTGGTATTGTGTGCCAGCCGCAATCCCTTTTACACCCTGCGCAAGCTGTACAGCCATCTGTAACGCATCCGGCCCGTCATCATTTTTACCCATAGGGAACTGCTGCATCTGTTCTAACAGTGTTTTATGTGCCTGGTTAAATTTAAGGTACTTGTTCTTTACTACAGGCTGTAAGGATTCTATGCGTAATGTTTTATTGACACTGCTCTGTATTTCTTCGATTGGTATGTACTCGCCCTGTTCCACTGATTTTTGCGCCATCACATCCTTGAAATAAAACTGGAACTGCACCGTTTCTACTCCAAACTTATAAAACCCTTTTCCATAATCCCTTTTTAAACGCCTTGACATTTCAAAAACATCTTCAATAATTACATCAGGCTTCCTTTTTTCTATGGAAGCATCTGCTATATACATGTATCCTGTCTTTGTTGAGAGGGCAATGTTGATGACTGCACTTGTGTCTGACCGCTTATTCTTCCCAAGTGATGGGTCATTTGCAGCTATAAATACAAACTCAGGGTCTTTAAAGTTAATAAGTTCTGGTTCGTAATAGTCAAACCATTCAGGATTAAATGTTGCGTTGTCAGGGTCTACAGGGTCATTCTGCAGTTCACTGTTAAATGATGCCTCACCCTCTGATACTTTTATTTCCATCAGGTCATAATATGAAAGCTTATCTGTCCATAAAACTTCTGCGCCTTTAAGCATTTCATCCATGTGCGCAAAGAAAAACTGCTTTGCGTTTTGCTCATGGTTTTCATCAAAGATGTTTATGTATATGTTTTCCCAATCATCCCAGAGTTTCCTGTTGTCAGCCCATGATATGACAGCCCTGTATTTCTTTGCATGGTAACGTGGGTTCTTTAAGACATTGCTTAAAAGCGAATCATAATGTAACACTGTGCCAATATACATAATGTCAGTATATGTATCACCTGCTTTTGATACCGCTTTGTCAAACCATGATTTAAGTTTCTTCCTCTGTTCTGGTGTGTTTACGTTCTCATCGTTTTCTATGTCGTCAAGAACGATTAAATCCGGCCGCCAGTTGCGGTGGTGTCTTCCCCTGATTTTTTTCCCTGAACCAATGGCTTCCACTTTTATGTCAGTTTTAGTGAGAATAACTCCTGACCGCCATACTTTATTACCTTTTAATATGCCAAAATCTTCTATTATGTCTGCGTTTTCTTCCAGTTCTGTTTTTATGTTTTCTAAAAATTCTTCTGCCTGGTCAGAGGAATCCGATATCAGGATGCAGTAATGTTTGTATCCATAAAGGACCGCATGAAGTGTGTCTTTAAAAGTAAAGTTTGTACTTTTGGCATGTCCTCTTGGTGCAGCTATTACCTGTCTTGAACCTTTGGATTTTGATATTTCCTTTGCAGCCTTTAAAGGATTTTTGGATTTTAGCACCCCTTTATACCATATATCATCCAGTTCTTCGTGGAACGCTGGAGATTTCCCGCTAAAGTAATTGGACAGATATGCCCTGCCAAAATACCCAATGTCAAATGCCGCTAACTCTTTTCTAAGCCCTTTTTCCCCTGTTATCTTTTCACCTGCGTTAAAGCGTTTTAAAAGTTCTTTTCTTTTTTCCATACAATTACCAGAACGTGAAACGTACTCAAGAAAAAGTACTTCCTGGTACTCTTTGCGGTTTATGATATCAGTGCCAGGCTCTTCATCCAGTTCCCGGAGCCATTCGTCAATCTCAATCATCTGCCATCATCCCCTCTTTAGCTTTGGCTAAAATGGCTTTTAACTGCCTTGCCGATTCTGTATCATTTTTAATAACTGCCATTATTTCCGCTTCCATCTGCTTAAACGCAATGTCCGCTTTTCTCTTCATATCTTGTCTTACCCTGTCTTTATATACCTTGGTTCTTGACAGTGATGCAACCAGTCTGCCAGCCTTATCTAATGGCATATCATTAAATTCTTCTTCTGCCGTTGCCATCTTGTTTACCAGGCCATTCATAGCTAACATTATGGCAGCTTCCGTATAGTCTGCATCAGGGTTATCTTTTACCACCTGTACCAGCTTTTCTGTCTGTGCCTGTGCTTCAAGCAGCCGTTGTGTTGCTTTATTAGTCCTTGTAGCATACCGTCCGACACTTGATTTAGATATATCATAACCTTTGTCTTTCAAAAACTGGCTTATATATTCATAGGTATTCGAGGTGTCAGCAAGCATTACATCAACTTCCATCTGTAACTCTTCTGGCAGTCCGCTTATTTTTGATGATACACGTGTGCGTGTCCTTTGTTTTGCCATCAGACACCAACCCCTAAATCTTCAACTGTGCCTTCCGCAAGGTCAATACCTGACTTTGTAAGTCTGATTACTGCATCATTAGCATATGCTGTATAGGCAGTCACTTTTTTATCTGTAAATTCAATATATCCTGCCCCTTCAAGGTAGTTTAAATATTTGCTTATGTCAGGGGATATGATAAGCCCTGCCGCCATCATGGAATTAGAAACCTGCCTTGCAAGTGCTGTATTGTTATACCCTTTTACAAGACACCTTATTATATATCCCCTGATTGCCTTATTCTGGCTTATTTCTGCCTGTTCAGTTTCCGTCATGCCCCACTCACCTCACTTATTGTTTTCTGTGTTTAAAAGCAGCCTGTCAATCTTTTGGTCTATGCTTTTAATCCTGTCCTCAACCCCGTTCATGCTCCTGAAAAAATCTTCCCTGAGCACAAATGTTGTAGCAAAATCACCTTTAATATCATTTATTTCCTGTTTGATATGTTCAATGTCTTTATCTGTTTTCTCTTCCAGCTTGTCAATACGTTCATTTACTTTTTCATTATTTTTGTCAATGCGTTCCTGTATTGTCTCATTTCCTTGTTCAATTTTTTCCTGGGTTTCCCTGCTGTGCTGTTCCACACCATCAAACCAGTGTTTCAAAAAAAATCCCATAGCACCAATACCAAGTGTAAGGATTGCCGCCATCACGTCAGAAAAAGTGATTATATAATCCATAAAACCACCCCTACCTGATAAGCCGTGTTGTAAGTTCTGCTATATCATCCCATCCTGACATGCTGACCTTTGCCACAACAAATGAAGCAAGGAATGAAGCAAACACCATGAACCACTCTACAGGCTGGTCCATATATGCCATTGCCGCAACAAATACCAGGGGCGTAATAACCAGTGCCACAATGTAACAGACAAGCTTTGTAGGCATCCTGTTAACTGGCCTGATACTTTTTAACCCCTCCGTGACAACGGTTGTAAAAAAAGCACATACGCCAATAAATGCCATGATGATGCCAGCCAGTGCTGCAGCTTCCTCTGCTCCTCCAATTTTTGCAAGAATCTCTGTCATAGTAAATACCCTCCATTATTAAAAATGAGTATGTAATCTGGTTTACATACTCATTTTATTATCTGCCGCTGGAAATGTTTAGGGGAAATACTTCCCGGAAATTTTTCCCGGGAAAAAGAAAACAAAACCCCCGTAAGATTTTCCAAAAACAGGAAGCACTTCCAGGGGTTCTTAAAGCACTTTATTTAATTGTTATTAGTCCAGTCCTCAAGGGATATCTGCCCGGCCGGGGGTTCATATTTTACAATGCCGTGTATCTGCTTTACCGTGAGGTTGTACTTTTCTGCAAGCTCCCTGCTGTTAAAGCCGTTAAATTCCTGTCTGATTTTTCTGTTCCTTGCTGGCATAAGTACACTTTCAGCTTTTGGAAAATACAGTTCGTCACCTCTTGCATAATTGCTTAACAACGTAAAATTCCTGATACCAATCAGCCTGGCAATTTCCCTGTAGCGTTCATTTATATCGTATATTGTAGTATCATCTACCAGTTCATTAAGCAGTTTTTCGTCCACGGCATCCATCCTTTCCCAGCCTAATCCACTATCTTTGTATATGCTAATGATATCCAGCCTTTTCCATTCTTTAGCTTGCCCCATCCATTACTTGTCTTTACAATGGTGTGCTTTTTCTTGCAGCCTTCTTTCTCTTGTATTTTTCCTGTCACATTATAACCTGTCCCTGCACCTGCCCTGATATTAAGGAAATCACAGGTTGTCTTGATTTTAAATGGTATGTTTGTTGTGGCTGTCCTGCCATATGAAGCAATGTCTTTTTTAAACTTATTTCAGACATAGTTTTCTAACCGCACATCTGGTTCACCACAAATCTTGCCTGTGACATCATAATGCCTGAGTACATGGCTTACATCAATGTTATACTTATCCATAAGATAGCTAAATAAAAGTACAGCACCCTGCATTGTTTTATCCGTGTAGTACCATCTGCCGTCTTTATTTTTTTTAACACAAAGCTCTATGCCTATGGAATTACTGTTCCTGCACTCTTTATGTTTATACGATGCTGCCCCACAGTGCCATGCAATGTCTTCATCTTTTACGCATTGCCATATTTCACCGTCATGTCCAACAAAGTAATGTGCAGAAGCACCCCTGTAAGTATTTTTAAAATAACTGCAGTTTGCCTCTGCACCGCCAGTAGCACCTACATAATGTTTTACCAGATACTTAATCTGTCCTTTGTCCCTGCCAGCATCTGTAAAATTTACTTTAGTAATCATTTTATGTATCTCTGGTTTAGTTGCCATCTTCATCCTCCTTTGCATCAATGCCTTCCCTGCCATCAAACCCCATCATGTCAGCATCAAATGACTTGCGGAATAATGCAGCCTCTTCTTCTGTCATTGCATCTACAGGCTTTTCTAGTTCTTGCAGGTGTGCCTTTTTTGCTTCGCTTGAAATATCTTCCATTACATATCCTCCTTATCATAATCAATGGTAATGCCTGTCTTAGTATCAACTATAAGGCACTTTTTAACTTCTTCTATGGTTTGCTGTAAAAACTCCTCTGGAAAGACTGCCTTTATAAGTTCACCATTTTTAATCTTGTAGATATACCAGAGGTCAACGTCATAATCAGGGACTGTGCTTCCCTCTGCGTTAAACATACTGGCTAATGTGTTCCTGTCTTTGGCATAATCACCCTTAAGCTTTTTAAGTAAAAGCTTTTTCTGCTTTGCATCTGGTTTTACAGACATCTGGTTCCCAACAAATTCTTCAAGCGTGTACTCAAATGTATAATCCCCTGTAAATATGGCTTTAAGGACACGTTCAAGCATTGGCTTATACTTGTAATCTGTCTTTGTTGTTTCTGTCACATTCTGTTTCCAGACACCTTCTGTAAGCAGCCCTTTAAGTTTATCCACATTTAACACATCAAGGCTTTGCGTATCTGTAACAGCTACACTTCCCTCTGGTGCTGTGTATTTGATGTATCTTATATTGCAGTCCTCAATAACCCTTAGCCCCCTTGCCTGTATCTCCGCCTTTACAATGTCAAGCCTGTGCCTGCCTTGTTTCTGTTCCTTGTCAAGCCTTACCGCCTCTGCTACAAGCTGCTTGTCATCCATTAACTGGTACATTGGGTTTCCCATTGGTTTACTTTCCCCCTTTCATTGCCTGTACTGCCATTTTTGTACAGGAAAAGCATATGCCTTTACCATAGACTTTCCTGACCCTTTCTGTTGTACCACAGAAAACGCATCTTGGCGTATATGCTTTAAGCATAAGCGTACCATCCCCGCCAAGAGAAATTTCTACAGGGTCGCCACTTTCAAGCCCTATTTCCCTCCTTACTGATACTGGTATGCTTACACAGCCATTTTTTGACAGTTTCTTATAATTACCCCTCATTTCTGTTCTCCTTCCTGGTTTGTGCTGTAAGTGTTTCCATGGCAGACAGGTGTATATCAAGCAGATAGGTTTTCATTTCATCAAGCGGCTGCCCTGCCCTGTATGCTGCAAGTCCTGTAAAATTCTGCAATGCCCCGCACATTACAGCCATTTCTACTACACCAGCATGTTCTGCTTTTAGTTTAACTTCCCCATCTTTTAGTTCCAGTTCAATCCTGCAGTCTTTCATCAGTTTCCCCTCCGTTATCTGCTCTTTGTGTCATGGCTTTAAGTGCTTCTATAAGCTTTGAACATTGTTTGTAATCAAGCCATTCCACACAGTCTATGTTAAACATCCTTTTGCACATCCCATTAACTTTTTGTTCATCCTGCCATCCAAGAGCCTGCGCAAGCTTATATATCTTGCGTCTTTGGCTGGCAGTTCCAGCATTGCCAGAAAACTGTCTGGCACGCTTTCCACCCCTGGTTGTGGAACACTTCATATTGACAAGTACCCCTATTACAAGTTTAATTTCTTCCTGGCTTAACTTTCTTATGCTGTCCTTGCCTGTATGGGCAGCAACAAGCCAGTGCAGTTCATCATCTGTAAGCAGCAGCTCTTTACATTTAGCAAGACCCCATATAGTCCTTATGGTTGATGCAGCCAACCTGCACCACCTCCTTTACATAAATTTCTTTATGGCATCATCATGCTTGATGCCTGGCTTATGACTTTCATTGTTACTTTTGTTTTGCCACTGTCCTTAAGTATACGCAATACGTTGTTAAGTGTCCTGTCAAGCAGTCTGAAACAGCCTGTCTGTGTGTTCTGTGCCCTGCTTATAAATTCTGCCATTGCAGGTCCATCAATGTCATAACCCTCAAGATAATCTTTAACTTCCTGCGCACTAAGCCCTTTAAGCTTATAATAAAAATCCATCCTGTTAGCAAAGCGTACAAGGTTAGTTTTAATCTCCGCTTCAAGCCTTGGTTCTCCTGCAATGACTATCCCTACATCTGACTGGTCAAATATCCCCCTGATAATTTCCATCTTCTTAAGCGTATACTTATTCATCAGCTTGTCTGCTTCGTCAATGATAAGCAGATACCCCTCATTTGCATTGAAGAAATCCCTTATGCGGTTTACCCTGCGCCAGATTGTGCCGCCTGACCCTTTTGGCATACCTATCTGGTTTTCTATAGCTTCCACAAGGTCACGGCAAGCCATTGTATCATCACATTCTATATATGCTACCCTTGGCATCTTTGCATACTTTTTCAGCGTATGTGTTTTCCCGTATCCTGATTTTGCAACAATTATCCCAAGTGCCATGTCTTCCTGGCATGACCTGCATACCCCTATGGTCTGTAAAAAATCCCTTGATTCGAAATACTGGATTTTAGGTTTTAAAAACGGCACTGTATTTTCCTTTGCATCCGGATTATCTGCCTGTATTTTAGCTTCATGCTCCTTAACAAACCCTGCAAGGGCTTCTTCAATGTCAGCAGGGTCTGAACTGTATTTCCCTCTGAGATACTGGCTTACGGCACTCCTTGAATAATTGATTTGGATTGCCAGTTCTGCTTTTGTCATTCCTGTTTCTGCAATAATCCCAAGTACCCTCTCACTAAGTGTTTTTTCCAGTGTATAAGTGTTTAATGCTTCCGCTCCCATACTGTTACCATCCTTTCCATGATTTGCCAGCAAGTTATGTCATAACGCCCTGAGTACCTCAAGGGCTTCTTCTGCTTTCCTGCTTATATAGTTGTTTTCTTCTTCTGCTTCTTGTTCTTTTGCTTCTGCTTTCTTTACACGGAAACCATTCCGGTATGTATTATCCTCTGGCAGTGATATTACATTGCCTGCCTTTTTCTCTTCTGGACGTTTACGCCATGTACTCCCAACAGCTTCGTTATGCCCGGCATACTGTCCATTTATCTCAGTAAAAGGGACATTTGCTTCTTTGATAATTTCTTTATCCCGCTTAAGCTGCTTTTTCTGCATCCTGAAATGGTCTTTTAATGCTTTCTGTTCCACACCATTTCCAGATGCAAACCCTAGAAGTTCCTGTGCATATGCTTCACATACCTGTTTACCCTTCTGGAATACATATATAGTACCCATGTCATGTGGGTCATACTTGATATCCACATAGCTTCCTATAAGCATACACAAATCATCTGACCTGTAAGTAAGCCCGGCAAATTTAATGCCAACATTGCGCACATAACTTCTTTCTGATTTAAGCATAAGTATTGTCATCTGACTTTTTGGCGGAGCTGGTTTTATATACCATTCCGCATTTCCAAAGCACCCTATAGGTGTTGTAAATTCTTCACCTTGTTTTTTCAAACCACTGTGCGGCTTTACTGCATATACATTGTGAAGCCAGTCTGTCCACTTCTCATAAAATTCTTCCATTGTGAAAAGTTCCCCACGCTTTAACATAGCATTAATATCCTTGTCTATCTTTGCAGACGTTTTAGAGCCTGTTAGTGTGCCTGTGTAACTTGTAAACCATCTACTAAACTGGTCACACACTGTACCGAAAAATCTTTCTATATTCCCCTTTGTCCACGGATAATAAGGTAATGCTTTATGGAAATCTTCAATGCCAATAGATTTATAAAATCCCTTTGTAGTATCATCAAAGCCAAACTTACTAGAGCCTGTCATACTTTTTGATACATAGTCCCTGCCATTGTCAATATAGATATATTGTGGTACACTTCCTGCATCATGGCATATAAGCTTTAATAATGATTCTTTTAAAATATCACTATTAGCATCTTTACACATGACATCTCCTAGTACCATACGGCTTTTAATATCAATCCATGCTACAAGACGTGGCTTAATAGCTGTTACTTTTCCGTTTGGATGCGTGTAGGCAACCCAGCAGTCAAATGTGTGTTCATCACCCATGACTACCTCCATGACTTTCAGGTCTTTAGTACTGCGTTCGCCTTTAACCATGACTTTATTCTTATATTCACGCTCACCCCTGCTTGCCAGATACCACGCATTTTTCATGTGTTCATCTTCCATCAGGTAGTTAATGTATCTTACAACCGACGGATAAGATGGTATTTTCTTCCACTGGTACGTATTTTTCAAAACTTCCAGCTTAGCATAAAGCATTTCTTTTGTTCCCTGGTTCTGTGCAAACTCTTCATTAAACCAGATGTTTTTAATTGCCTGTCTGACTTCTGGCGCAAAGCTTGGGAATGTTCCTGCTTCTTTTGGTTTCCTGCATAGACAGAGGACTTTATAAAAGTCATAATTTATGCCATCTTTTTTATGCATCTTGTCAGCCCATGCCATAGCTTCCATGTACGACTTAGCATAACGGTACAGCGTCCGCTTGCCTTTTCCCAGTCTTTCCTGTGCAAAGCTTTCTGCATACCCAGTCCGTCCACGTTCGTCATAGTCCAGAAACTCACGGACTATATTGCCAAGTTCCATTGCCTTGTACCATTCCTTTTTATGGCTTTCAATAAAATAGTCCACATCCTCATTGATATACCACGGAGTTTCTGAAGCTTCTGCTTCTTCTGGATGGATGGCTGGACTTTCAGCAACAGCTTTTAGCTTCTGCCGTTCTTTCCATGCTGTTCTTGCTTTCTTAGACAGGCTGGACACTGCAATCATTGTAAGTTCTTTGCCACCAGTTGCACACGGTTTCATTATAATATGATACTTTTCTGGTGCTCTTTGAACTCTCTTTTTTATAGTTTCATATCCTACGTCTTCTAGTTCGGCAGCTTCATTAAGTGTGACATACTCCACAGCCATCCTTTCACCTCCCTTATGCAGCTATATCCAGTATTCTTTTTATCTCTTTAATGTACTTTTCACCACTGCGCTCGCCATGCAGAATTTTGTTCATGTACTGTGGTGTAATACCAAGCGCATCTGCAAGCTGTCTGGCTGTCATATCTTTGTCGATTAGCCTTTTCTTAATCTGTTTGCCAAGTTCTGTATACCCCAGTTTCTTAGCACCCATATACATCACCACTTCCGTTCTATCCGTTTTCCTCATTATCAAGTTTCTCCACTTTTTGTTCCACCCACTTTTTGTATCCAGCTAGTTCATACTCTAAATTATTGAGTGTTCCTAAAATATCTTTGAGTTTGAAAACATTCTTTTCATAATACATTTTATCATTGTGCTTTTTCAAAGCTTTCGCATATACAGAAAGCCACATTTCAAAGTTTGCTTCCGCATCACATAATTCATATAGCAGTATATTCACTCTGGCTTATCCTCCAGTCCGTCTAACCTTCCAGATAAAACAAGGCAAGTTGCTTCAATCACAATAGACATTAATGTCATATCCAGTTCTTCCCAGTTAATATGTCCTTTTGCCTGGAACTTTTTATTTTGTCCTGCTGTCTTCTGTGTTGTCATTTTGATTAGGTCATATACATATTCTTTCAATGCAGGAATATTTTCTTTTTGACCACCATCCATAAGAAACTTCCACATTATGTCTTTTACAACAGTTTCATTTGCTGGGTTTTGTTTCATTATAAACCTCCCATGAAATTAAATAATTTCGTTCACGCAAGATTATGCGGTTGGTTTTCGCCAGCCGAACGGCTGCTTTAGATTGCGAAAAACTTTAAGATATGTTATTTTTGATTAGGGCTACTTTTAACCCTAAAATCATTATAATTGCGAATACGCAACTTGTCAAGCATTATTTTGCATATACGCAACCATTTTTTTGTCAGTACGCAATCAATAACAGGAGGATTTAATTTATGGAAACAATTACTAAACGATTAGCTGATTTAATAGCATTAAAAGGAATAAAAAATACTGACCTTGCAAAAGCTACAGAAACAAATGCTTCAACAATAAGCAGAATTTTAAATGGCATACAAACACCAACAGCAGATACATTGTATAAATTTGCACAATATTTTGATGTAACTATGGAATATTTACTTACAGGAAAAAATATTATTTCTAATAATTGCACAGGCGCAATCACTGAGCCAAATGAATTAAAACTTATAGCTCATTATCGACAAATGAACATAGTAGACCAAGAAGACATTTTGCTTATAGCTGAAATGAAAGCTAAGAAAAATAAACGAAAAGGAAAAGTAATGTCATCCCATTCAGAAAATGACAAACTGACATCCGAAACAGCTTAATTTTTATTTTACTTTTTAGGGTTAAAAATAGCCCTAATTTTGTCCCATTGTTTTTATAGAACATTTATTCATCAAAATTGCAATAAAGTTAATAAAATAGGGCAATGGGACATATTTTTTAAATGTGCTCATTTTGTCCCATTGCTCCTTATAATTTTCAAGCATATTTTTCCAAAAAAGTAACGCACCATCTCTTAAAGCGTTACTTCCGCTAACGCCGATTCTATAAGGCTTTGCACAATCTGCCATATTGAAATAACGCAAAAAAGTAACGCAGTAACGCTGCGTTATAACGCTTCACCTTATTTACAAATAAAAATTGTTTTGCTATAATCAATTATAGCCAGTGATAAGGGATAATCGTTCACAAACGGTTTAAAACCACCGCTCCCAACGATTATCCCAATTTTTTATAGTAATAGTGTCAAAAATATGTCAATTCTCAAAATTGCTGTCACAACTCATAAAAATGCTCGCTTATAAATTCGCCTAAACCCCTGATAATTCGAGCTTTCCCACACTATCCCACAACATAACATTGCGATTCGTTTAAACCCATATTTTTGACAAATATTCTGATAGGTTACAATACCGGAATGTGTGCTTGTCCTATTCAGTTTGTAAAGCCATTATAAAACCTTTTTTCCAAAAATCAGATACCACAGTTCGGTTACTTGTAACCGTGTGGCGGTTACCTCTGCTGATATTTTTTTATGTTCCTTATCAGATTTTCCGTTGTGGCACGGACAATGCTTTTCTGGCTGTCTGTCAGCCCCTCCGACAAGCTGCTTATGTAATCCCGGTCCTCCCCATATACCAGATAATCAATGGAAATATTATAGTAATCCGCTACCATAATCAGGCTGTCAATACTTCCTCCGTTCTGTCCCTGTTCCAGCTTACGGTATCCACTGAGAGAAAAAACCATCTTCTCTGCCGCCTCGCTCTGGGTTAAATTACTGTCTGCCCTTAAATCCCTTATCCTCTCTGCGCTTTTCTGCACATCATAATACATACTTTAACCTCCTGATTTTCTGTCCTGTTTGAGCAAAAAATCAGGAGCTTGTCGGAGAACGGCATCGAAAAATCCTGCGCCTGCATATTGTCATAATTGGTAATCTGATAAGGAATAATAGAAATCCAAAAAGAAACTCCAAAGAATTTGTCGAAATAAAAAATACCACAATCCCCTTGAGGACTATGGTATGTAGAAGAATGTTATTCCTTTGTCTGTATCGCTTTTTTGTCTTTTATTACAGCAATCACCATTTATATTTTTTATAGTATCTATTCTCCATTCCAAAGAGAACTGACAATTAAATTGTGTTGTCAAATCCCCTCATTTTTTGTGACAGAGAATAGTATATTGTACAAAAAACAGGAATGAGTGGAGATTGTGTTAGTTTTTGGAAAGGAATATCGCAAATTACGACAAAAAAATAACAGTCCGATATCAAAATCAGACTGTTTTTGTATGTTCTTAGGATTTAATCTCGAAACAATATCCAACTTCACGCACACAACGAATCACATAAAGTGTATCATCAGAATCAGCATTCAGCTTTTTCCTTAAATTATAAAGATGATACCGTATCACTTTTTCATTTCCTGCAAAGCTATCGCCCCATATTTTTTCGTATATCTGGGCATAGGTCAACACTTGCCCCTGATTAGCTACCAGCAAACAAAGCAGGTCATACTCTTTCGTTGTCAGGGGTATTTCCTGTCTGTCACGGTACATTTTTCTTTGATTTGGATAAATGGTAAGACCAGGAAGTGATATAACATTTTCAACCTTGACATGCACTGTTTCAAATAATTTATGTTTCTGCAATACCTCCACCACATCATCAAAAATCCCTGAATCTGTTTCATCAAATTCAACAACAAGTAGCCGCCTGATAATATCACCTTCCAATCATAAACACATCTGTATATCAAAACATGGTATTCTTCTAACACTCCCCTCCTGTTTTCTCCTACCGGAAAATAAAAAACTATTTTACTTTCACCAGTTCAACCCCTTCTTTCTTTCCAAGATTACGGCTGTATTTTTTGCTGACCGTATTGTTCCAGTGTTCATGAACACCCAGATTTGTTACCTTGGTTCCATTCCCATTCTCATAAACATTTCCTGATGGAGCTTTCTTTACCAGAGCTGCCTCATGCAAATAATTCTCTACTGTGGCATTATTTTTCAGACTGTCATTATTGTCCGTCACTGTAGGTTCATTCATCAGAAAATCCGCCCCGACAGAATCAATCGCCACTGGATCCTGTGAAACAAAAATACTGGAGGTATAATTCCCATTAAAGGGACTTTGTTTCCATCTTGCATTACTGCCTGCAATATCATCCCCCTCAGACGGGGCACAAATGAGAGCATCTAACATATACAGTACGGTCTTATTCCCCAACTCATAGTTTGCCATCAAATCTACTAACGGGCTGTAAATCCCCATCTCATCCATCGTAAGAAACTGGTGGAGATTCGCACCCTCCGGAGGACGCATTTCATTCCCATTGATAAAAGAGCCGAAATGATTTTTTCCACAAAGAGTAATTCCATAACTATGCCCTTTCAGGTTTGCAAAATTGATAACGTACTCTGCCTCGGTCACGCAGACTGGCAGATAATTTATCGCACCACGAAAAGAATAGGACCAGTGAATCGGTTTTTTCCTATCTGCCACCCCATTATCTCTCCCTACAAAGCGAACCCCTTTCAATTCCCCTCTGCTACACATTTCCGTCATATAAGCAGGAAAAATACGGGATACGTCATAAACGGTAATATCCGATGGTGCCACACAGGCATCCTTGACCAGTGAAGTCAGAAGTGCCTTTAACAGGACCGGGTTGGTATAGCTCATTTTTGTCTTTCCACTGTCATCATCATCAAATACACCAGAACCATTGATATTCGCTTTTATCGCTATTTTTTCGCCCTTTTTATATTTCCGCTTTCCTTTTCCCCTTCTCTTATTTTGTGCCTGAAACAGTTTCTCCCAGCCTGTTTTTGCCTTTTTAGTACCTCCCAAAGACGCAATGCTGTTTCTAAACATTTTAATAATGACCTTTTCATTAAAATGTTCTGTTTTCCACCAATATCCCTTTCCATTCCAGCTTACAGATTTAGGATTATGGCTCCAGACAACCCGGCCTGGTCTTGCTCCAATCCCTTTTCCATATGGCTTATGTTTTGGATAAATCTGTTTGTTGTTTCTTACAGTTACTGTTGCCTTTAATTTTTTTGTTTTCTTTTTCTGCCCCTGCTGATAGACAACTTTACAGGTAACCACAGTTTTTCCCTGTTTCAAACCAGTTATTACTCCACCTTTAACACTGGCAGTCTTTTTGTTTTTAATGCTCCACAAAACTTTTGCCCCAGCTGGTTTATTTTTTACAGTGATTTTCCCTGTAATTCCTTCCCTCACTGAGATACTGGTTTTATTAAGGGCAATTCTGCCGGAATTGCCGGCTGCCCCTATATGAGGCCTATTTACTAATGATGCTGTGACTGCAAATGCCATAATAACTATTCCCATCCGCAACAGTCTGATTTTTACATTCTCCATCTCCTGCCTCCCATCATTCTACCTGCAACTCCGACAAAGCTTTATATTACTTTACTTTATTTTCTTTTTCGCCCACTTAGCCACACTTTTAGCCGAAGAATCCGTCAAATCTTTACCTTTTACCACTTTTGCCCCTTTTGCAGATGCTTTGATTCCCTTCATGCTGTCGGAAATTCCACTTCCACCGCTGGTGCAAAACGGCACAATCTTTTTCCCTTTCAGATTGTAAGACTCCAGAAAAGTACGGATAATCATAGGCTCTTTTCCCCACCAGATGGGGTAACCGATAAATATTACATCATATTTTTTAATGTTTTTCACTTTTCCTTTAATTTTTGGTCTGACACTACCATCCCGCTGCTCTGTATTAGCCCGGCAATCATCATTGTCATAACTTAAATCAGCAGATGTGTAGGGCTTAGCTGCTTTAATCTGATACAGTGTGCCACCTGTTGCCTTCTTCACTTTCTTTGCGGCACCCTTTGTCGTTCCTGTTGCAGAAAAATAGACGACCAGCACCTTCTTTGTTGTCTTTTTCTGCTTACCTGCAGCACTTACATTTGTTACTGGAAGTGCCAGTCCTGCAATCAATGCAAATACCAATACAAGATTCATCCAAAATATTCTCTTTTTCTTCATCATACTCTTTTCCTCCAATCTCTTGCATAACTAAATTTAATTTACATCTACATTCAATACCAATTTTACTGTAACCCAAGTCCCGAAATCCAACTCTGCACATCTGACTTTGGCGAACTTCCCGAAAACCTTCTTCCGGTTAACCACGTTGCCTGACTTGTATCTGCCGCCTGAAGATTTG